>ENA-OQCS01000633-OQCS01000633.1-human-gut-metagenome-genome-assembly--contig:-NODE-633-length-19664-cov-1.896299_pt1 | contig 19664 bp, 27 predicted proteins | sample MGYA00242757_ERZ504575 | MGnify/ENA primary metagenome ERZ504575 (study PRJEB26092, sample SAMD00036297) | human gut metagenome | host: Homo sapiens | study: EMG produced TPA metagenomics assembly of... | reverse complement strand
GCGGGCGTCAGCTATGAGATATTCGTTTTGCCGGTGCGCATAACGATAATAAGCTGGTGCATATGGCAATTATGCCGGGACTTTTGCTGCAGAAGCTGACCACGCGTCAGCCTGATGACAGCCAGATTGAGGTGGCGATTGCTTCGCTGAAGGCAGTGCTGCCGCCTGAAGAAATTATAGAATAAAAGTGATTATATAGATTTGCAGGCTGATCTATGAGGCTCTCCTTGGGGAGAGCTGGCGCCCGTAGGGCGACTGAGAGGGGACTGCACTATTCTGCCTTTAAAATAACGTTATATTGAACACTTCGCTTGTAGGAGAGAATGTTTCTTAACGAATCACTTTGAATTAAATTTATAAGACTAACATAACACTTGAGAGGAGAATTTCTAATGCTCGACAAATTGCAGGCATAGAAGACAGAATATTTAGACTTGGAGGCAAAAATCAGTGACCCCGAGGTTATTGCCGACCAGACCAACTGGCTGAAGGCTACCAAAGCGCATGCCAAGCTGGAACCGATTGTTACCGCTTACCGTGAATATCGCGATATGATTAAGGCTCGCGATGAGGCAGAGGAGCTGCTCGCAGCAGGCGATGACGAAGAGCTGGTTGAAATGGCAAAAGAAGAGCTGAAGGAGCTCAAACCGCAGATTGAAGAATATGAGGAAAAGCTCACGATTCTTTTGCTGCCTTCCGACCCGAACGATGATAAAAACGTTATCGTGGAAATCCGAGGCGGTGCCGGCGGTGATGAGGCTGCACTTTTTGCCGGTGTTCTCTTCCGTATGTATCTGCGCTATGCAGAAACCCGTGGCTGGCGCGTTGAGGTTATGGATTCCAACCCGACTGAGCTGGGCGGCTTTAAGGAGGTCGTTTTCCAAATAAGCGGTGACAGTGTTTACAGCCGTATGAAATTCGAAAGCGGCGTACATCGTGTACAGCGCGTGCCGGAAACAGAATCCCAGGGACGTGTGCACACCTCTACCGTTACCGTGGCTGTACTGCCGGAGGCTGAAGAGGTTGATGTACGAAATCAATCCTGCAGACCTGCGTGTCGATACCTACCGTGCAGGCGGTGCCGGCGGCCAGTACGTAAACAAAACCGAATCTGCAGTGCGTATTACCCACATTCCGACAGGTATTGTGGCACAGTGTCAGGATGAAAAATCTCAGCTGAAGAACCGTGAAAAATGTATGCGTGTATTGCGTGCGCGTATTTTGGAGCAGGCGCAGGAGGAGCAGCGTGCCGCTACTGCCGAGGACCGCAAGAGTCAGGTAGGAACAGGCGACCGCAGCGAGCGTATCCGTACCTACAACTATCCGCAGGGACGCGTTACCGACCACCGCATCGGTCTGACCTTGCATAAGCTGGACAGCATTGTCAACGGTGATCTGGACGAGCTGCTGGGTGCGCTGATTACTGCTAAGCAAAGCGAACAATTACGGCAGGTGAAATAAAATGGATAAGCCGGTTTGGACGATTATGAAAATCTTAAACTGGACTAAGCAGCACTTCGAGGCTAAGGGCGTGGAAAATCCACGCCTCGATGCAGAAGTGCTGCTTTGTGCTGTCTTGAAATGTGAACGCATTAAGCTGTATACCGAGTTTGACAAGCCTCTCAGTGAGGAGGAGCGCGACAAGATGCGCTCTTATGTAGAGCGACGCGCTAAGCATGAGCCGCTGGCTACATTATCGGCGAGCGTGCTTTATGCGCAATAACTTTAAGGTTACGCCTGCTACCCTGGTGCCGCGTCCGGAAACGGAGCTGTTGGTGGAAAGCCTGGTGAAGGCAGCGCCGATGCTGCGTGCAGACGGTGCCGTAAAGGCTTTGGATATCGGTACCGGCAGCGGTGCTATCATCGTTTCGCTGCTTGATTATCTGCCTGCTGCCGTAGGCGTGGGCGTGGATATCAGCAACGAGGCCTTGGCGGTGGCGAAGGAAAATGCCGCCGCTATCGGCGTGGATAAGCGTGTGGCCTTCCGCCAAAGCGATTTGTTCAGCAACGTGCCTGTAGAGAAAAAGTTTGACATCATCGTTTCGAATCCGCCGTATATTCCTGCTGCCGATATTGCAACGCTGGCGCAGGATGTACAGCAGGAGCCACGCACTGCGCTTGACGGCGGTGCGGACGGACTTGATTTTACCGCCGCATCTGTGCCGAGGCTGCGGAGCATCTGGCTGAGGATGGATTGCTGGCGTTTGAAATCGGCATTGACCAAAGCGAAGCGGTGCAAAAGCTGTGTCTGGAGCATGGCTTTGCCAAAACTGCTGTGCGTATGGACTATGCAGGCATACCGCGCATGATTTTTGCTTTAAAAGAAAAAGAGGGTGAGGATAAATATGAAAACATCCTACTGGAAATTACAAAAGAACTCTGATAATCAAGAGATTATGCAGGAGGCAGCGGCATTAATCCGTGCGGGTGAGGTTGTATCATTCCCGACGGAAACAGTTTACGGCCTGGGTGCGGATGGACTGAATCCTGAGGCTGTAGCAAGATTTTTGCTGCCAAGGGCAGACCTAACGATAATCCGTTGATTCTGCATATCGCTAAAAAGGAAGATATTGCGCAGCTGACTACCTGCCTGAACGCTAATGCAAAAAAGCTTATGGAGCATTTTTGGCCGGGACCGCTGACGCTGATTGTCAATAAATCTGCTATTGTGCCTGACGCTGTAAGCGCAGGACTGGAAACTGTCGCTGTACGCTTCCCATCCAATAAATTCGCCCAGGATTTTATCCGCGCCTGCGGTTGCCCTATTGCGGCGCCGTCGGCCAATATTTCCGGTCGTCCGAGCCCGACGAATGCTCAGGACGTGCTGGAGGATATGCAGGGAAAAATTGCCGGTATGCTTGATGGCGGCAACTGCGGCATCGGGCTGGAATCCACCGTGGTGGATACAACGAGTGCTGTTCCCACTATCCTGCGACCGGGCGGCATTACCTATGAAATGCTGACGGAGGTTATGGGTGCGGTAGAGATTGACCCTGCTGCAGGGAGATAAAAACTTTAAGCCCAAGGCTCCGGGAATGAAGTACCGTCATTATGCGCCGAAGGCACCTGTTTACCTGTTTGAAGGCGAAGCTTGCAAATGTTTGCCGCAGGTTATTGCCAAGGCTCTGGCTGAAGCAAAACCTCGGCGTGCTGTGCGGACATGAGCTGGAAAGCGAGCTGGCAGAGCTTGTCGAAAAGCAGCAGCTGCAGCTTTCCTGCTGGGGTGACAGCCGTGAACAGCTGGCTGCTGATTTGTTCTACCTGCTGCGTGATTTTGACCGTACCTGTCCGGACGTTATTCTCGCCGAGCGTGGAGGAGGACGGCCTGGGACTGGCAATCATGAACCGCCTGCGTAAGGCTGCGGGCTATCAGATTATAACGCTGGAAAACGGCAGCCTGCATTTAAAAAATAATGTAAATTTACCGACATTTATGTTACAATAAAGGTTAAAGATAATCCTGGCATTAAAAAACAGGAGAGGAGAAGATTATTTATGAAAATTGCAATGGCTTGTGATCATGGCGGCTTCCATCTGAAGGAGCATATCAAAAAATATTTAGAGGATAAAGGCATCGAGGTTGTTGACCATGGTACCTACAGCGAAGATTCCGTAGATTATCCCGACTATGCTGCTAAGCTGTGCGAGGATATTACCAGCGGTGCCAGCGGTGCGCAAAAGGGCATCCTGATTTGCGGTACCGGTATCGGTATTTCTATCGCTGCTAATAAATGCAAGGGTATTCGCGCTGCTTTGTGCGGTGATGTTTCTCCGCTAAAATGAGCCGTGAGCATAACAATGCCAACGTCCTCTGCATGGGCGAGCGTGTTCTGGGCGTAGGTCTGGCAGAAATGATTACCGACGCTTGGCTGGAAACTGAATTTGCCGGTGGTCGTCATGAACGCCGTGTAAATAAAATCATGGATTTGGAAGCAAAATAATCGTCTTTGCGTTGCAGCCTAAACGATTCTTGCGTTTCTGAAAATAAACAGAAAAGAAGTAAAGCAACAATGGAAACAAATATGCAAATAGCTAAGGAGCTGGCAGCAGCTGCCGAAGAGCTCATTAGTATAGCAAAGCCTAAAAGGGACAGATTTCGTGCTTGGCTGCAGCACCAGCGAAGTACTCGGCAACAAAATCGGCACCGGCGGCAGCAGTGAAACAGCTGTTGCTATGTTCAAGGCGCTGAAGGCAGTGTGCGATGCACACGAGCTTTATCTTGCCGTACAATGCTGCGAGCATCTCAACCGTTCCTTAGTAGTGGAGGCAGCTACAGCCGAACGCTACAATCTTGAGGAGGTTACCGTGCGTCCGGTGGCTCATGCCGGCGGCGCTATGGCAACTGCTGCCTACGAAAATTTTGCTGAACCTGTAGTAGTAGAAAAGATTTCTGCTCATCTTGGTATTGATATTGGCCAGACGCTCATCGGCATGCATCTCAAACGAGTTGCTGTACCTGTACGCCTGCAATATAAAAAAATTGGCGAAGCAGTGCTGACTGCCGCTAAAACTCGTCCGCCGTTGGTGGGGGGGCCGCGTGCCCAATATCTGGAAAATCGCCCATAAGGCATTATCTGCGTCGTTATCATTTCCTCGACGTATGAAAAATACGCCGTCGGAAATGCTGCCTAGCATCTGATAACTTCTGAACGATTTACAATCGTCCATAGCACCATCTGCGTCGTTTATAATTTTCTCAACGTATGAAAAATACGCCGTCGGAAATGCTGTTTAGCATCTGATAACTTCTGAGCGATTTAAAATCTTCCGCATGGTACAAGGCACCGTCTGCGTCTTTTAGTAGAGCAGATTTTCTGAGCGCTTATCCGCAGCCTGTGGATAAAACTGGTTGATATTTAATGTTTTATTTTTAGGAGGGACTTAAAATGAATCTGGAAAAACTTAGCGTAGTTGATCCTGAGCTGAAAGGTTACATTGATGCGGAGCTGAACCGCCAACGTGACAAAATCGAATTGATTGCATCCGAAAACATCGTTACTCCCGCAGTAATGGAGGCTATGGGCAGCGTACTGACCAATAAGTATGCTGAAGGCTATCCCGGTCATCGTTATTATGGCGGCTGTGAATATGTTGATAAGGTTGAAACTTTGGCTATTGAACGTGCCAAAAAATTATTCCATGCCGAATATGCTAACGTACAGGCTCACTGCGGTGCCAGCACCAATATGACCGTGTACTTTGCTTTCCTGAAACCCGGCGATACCATCATGGGTATGGACCTGTCCCAAGGCGGTCATCTTAGCCATGGATCCCCGGTAAATATTTCCGTACCTATTTTAACGTTGTTCATTATGGCGTTAATCCGGAAACCGAGCTGATTGATTATGATGCTATGGACAAGCTGGCTAAAGAACATCATCCGAAACTGATTGTTGCCGGTGCCAGCGCTTATCCGCGGATTATCGATTTCAAACGCATCGCTGATATTGCTCATGCTAACGGCGCTCTGCTGCTGGTTGATATGGCACACATCGCCGGCTTGGTTGCAGCAGGTCTGCATCCGTCTCCGGTTCCGTATGCTGATATCGTAACCACTACCACCCACAAAACTCTGCGCGGTCCTCGCGGCGGTCTGATTCTGACCAACAATGAGGAATATGCCAAGAAAATCAACAAGGCTATTTTCCCCGGCATCCAGGGTGGCCCGCTGATGCACGTTATTGCTGCTAAGGCTGTTGCTTTCGGCGAAGCTCTGAAGCTGAATTCAGAGAGTACGCAGAATATTGTCAAGAATGCCAAGCTTTTGCCGAGGTCTCAAGGCTGAAGGTTCCGTCTGGTTTCCGGCGGTACCGACAACCATCTGATTCTGGTTGATGTACGCAACAAAAACCTGACCGGTAAGGAAGCAGAAAAGCTGCTGGATAATATTGGCATTACCTGCAATAAAAACACTATTCCGTTTGATCCTGCCAGCCCGTTTGTAACCAGTGGCATCCGTTTGGGTACTCCGGCTGCAACTACCCGCGGCTTCAAAGAAGAGGACTTCAAAGAGGTTGCTTCTATTATGGGCCTGGTGCTCAATAACCCTGAAGATACTGATAAGCATGCAGAGGCTGCAAACGTGTTGCTGCACTGTGCGCTAAGTATCCGTTATATACTAATTTATAATTAAGACGACCGATAAAGCTTTATCCGCTTCGTCTTAATAAGAAAGGAGCGATATATCCAATGCAAATCAATGTAGTAAACCATCCTTTGCTGCAAGCAAAATGACTATCCTGCGTGACAAGGATACCAAGAGCGTAACCTTCCGCCACATCATCAGTGAGGTTGCAGCGCTGCTGACCTTTGAAACTACCAGAGATTTACCTGTGGAAGAAGTAAAGGTTACCACTCCGCTGTGCGAAACCACCGGCTGTCGTATTAAAGGCAGTGTCACTGTTGTGCTATCCTGCGTGCAGGCCTGGGCTTTATGGAGGCGTACTCAGTGTTATTCCCGAAGCCAATGTTGGTCATATCGCATGAGCCGTAACGAAGAAACTCTGCTGCCGATGGAGTATTACTGTAAGATGCCTGCGGATATGGACGCTTATACTATTGTTGTTGACCCGATGCTGGCAACCGGCGGCAGTGCTATTGCTGCTATTGACCAGCTCAAAAAGCGTGGTATGAAAAACCTGCGCTTCATGTGCCTCGTTGCTGCTCCCGAAGGTGTAGAAAAACTGAATGCAGCACATCCTGATGTGCTATCTACACTGTTGTGCTTGATGATCATCTTAATGAGCATGGCTACATCGTGCCGGGCTTGGGCGATGCAGGCGACAGAATTTTTGGTACGGTATAAAAAATTATGGAACGCAAAACAAGACCCGGCTGGGATGATTACTTTATGGAGATTGCCAGAGTAGTCAGCAGCCGTTCAACCTGTATGCGCCGCAGTGTCGGCGCGGTAATCGTCAAAAATAAACAGATTGTAGCGACAGGCTATAACGGTACGCCTAAGGATTTGCCTCACTGTGAGGTTACGGGCTGCCTGCGCGAGCAGCTGCATGTGCCTTCGGGGCAGATGCACGAGCTTTGCCGCGGTATTCATGCGGAGCAGAATGCTGTTGTTCAGGCTGCCTATCATGGTGTGTCTGTCAACGGCGGTACGCTGTACTGTACGCATCAGCCATGTGTGGTCTGCACCAAGATTTTGATTAACGCAGGCATTAAGCGCATTGTTTATGCTAATCCTTATCCGGATAAGCTGGCGGAGGATATGATGGCTGCGTCGGGAATTGAAATCTGCGTGCTGGATAAGAAGTAATTTTTTACAAGCTTTGGAGGACTGTCTCTCGGCAGTCCTCTTTTTTGCTTGACTTTGGAGCAAGCTCCAATGATATAATTAGTCAACAAGATAAATTTCAGAAAACGGAGTGATATTTATGCATATGGCAGATGCTTTGCTTTCGTCCGCTGTTGCCGGCGGCATGTACGCCTGCTCCTTAGTTGCTGCAGGCTACGCGTTGCGCAAGGTGCAACAGGAGCGCAATGACAAAATTTTACCTGTGATGGGCGTGATGGGAGCATTCGTTTTTGCGGTACAGATGCTTAACTTTACCATACCGGGAACAGGCTCATCGGGCCATTTGTGCGGCGGTATGCTGTTGGCGGCTGTTGTCGGTCCTTACGCTGCTTTTTTGACGATGATCGGCGTGCTGCTGATTCAATGCCTGCTGTTTGCGGACGGCGGTCTGCTGGCGCTGGGCGCTAACATTTGGAATATGGCGTTTTACGGCTGCTTTGTCGGCGGTGGCGTAATTTGGGCGCTGGCGATGCGCAGCGGTATGACACGCACCAAAATTATCATCGCATCGGTTCTTGGCAGTGTACTTTCCTTGCAGCTGGGTGCTTTTTCTGTTTCGGTTGAAACGCTGCTGTCGGGAATTACGCAATTACCCTTTGCTGCTTTTCTGCTGTTTATGCAGCCTATTCATCTGGCAATCGGCTTGGTTGAGGGTGCAATTACCGCAGCGGTTTTGGTATTTTTGTTTGCTGCCCGTCCCTCACTTTTGTGGTGTGCGGAGGAAAGTGAGTCTGCAAGCAGTGTATCTTTGAAAAATGTGCTGACGATTATGGGAGCAGCGGCAGTTGTTCTGGCCGGTGGTCTTTCCCTGCTTGCTTCCGAGCTGCCGGATGGCCTGGAGTGGTCCTTGGAGCGCATGACAGGCAGTACGGAGCTGGAAAGCGCTGACAGCAGCGTTTACGCTTTGAGCGAAGCGGTGCAAAGCGTGACGGCGCTGCTGCCGGATTACAATTTTGCCGGCAGAGAAAGTGCCGCAGGCACTTCCTTGCCGGTGTTGTGGGTGCGGTAATCGTTACTGGCCGGCGGCAAAGTATTAAAGAGCTTCCGGGGCAACCATGAACAGGCTTGAGCGTGCCATCTCCGCTATTCACGTTTTAGATGAGCTGGCAGGTAGAAATACGCTCGTTAACAAATTGCATCCTCTGGCGAAGCTTGGCGCTGTAATGTGCTTTATTCTCACAGTGCTTTCGTTTGATAAGTATGCCTTGAGCGGTGTTGTGGCGATGGGCATTTATCCCGTCTTTTTATATCAGCTGGCAGATTTATCCTTATGCGAAGGCATTAAGCGCTTTAGGACAGTTCCTTTCTGCTCATAGGTTTAGGCTTGGCCAATGTCTATTTTGATACGGCAGTGTTGCTCAATATAGGCGGCATTGCTGTCAGCGGTGGCTGGGTGTCTCTGTTTGTTTTGCTGCTCAAGGGCTTGTGGAGCTTTTTGGCAGTGTACTTTCTCATTGCGACAACGGGGATGGAGCAATTTGTTACGCTTTGCAGCTTTTGCATCTGCCCAAGGTGATGGTTGTTGTGCTGCTGCTGACCTATCGCTATCTGATTTTACTTTTGCAGGAGGGCAGCCGTATGAGTGCTGCCTACGCTCTGCGTGCGCCGTACAGTAAGGGGATTGCCTTCAACGCTTGGGGTACGCTGGTGGGACAGCTGCTTTTGCGCAGCATAGACAGAGCGCAGACAGTGTACGAAAGCATGGCACTGCGTGGCTTTGACGGTACGTTTTATCTGCAGCGTGCGGCGGACGGTAAGGGGGCGTTGGCATTTGTGCTGCTGAGCCTTGGCTTTTGCCTTGTGTTCCGCTTGTTGCCGGTGTTTGCGATTTTAGGCAGCTTGCTGTAAGGGAGCGTTGGACAGACGATGGAAGAAAATATTATTGAAATAGAAAATCTGCACTTTGCTTATGCTAAAAAGCATGAACATAAGGACGCTATGGTGCTGCAAAACATCAGCTTCAGCGCCAAGGCAGGTGAACGCATAGGCTTAATCGGTGCCAACGGCGTAGGCAAATCAACACTGCTGAAAATTTTTGTCGGTCTTTTGGAGGCAGAAGATATCGGCAAAGTAAGGCTTTGCGGTCTTGATTTAAACAAAAAGAACCTGCGCGAGCTGCGCAGGCGTATAGGCTATGTCTTTCAGGATTCGGACAGCCAGCTTTTCATGGCAGATATTTACAGTGATGTTGCCTTTGCGGCGCGTAATTGCGGTTACAGCGAGCAAGAGGTGGAGCAGAGGGTGACACAGGCTTTGGCGCAGGTGCATTTGGAGAATTTGGCCAAGCGTCAGATATATCGCCTGAGCGGCGGTCAGAAAAAGCTGGCGGCGATTGCCGGTATTTTAACGCTTACACCGCAGCTGGTGCTTATGGACGAGCTTCCGCTGCTTTGGATCCCAAAAACCGCCGCAATCTGATAAATATTTTGCGCAGCCTGCCCTGCGCACAGCTTATTGCTTCGCACGATCTGGATTTTATCTATGCAGCCTGCGACAGAGTAATTTTGCTGCACGACGGCCAAATTGCTGCTGACGGCGCAGTGAAGGATGTATTGCGTAATCAGGAGCTGTTGGAAGCATGCAATCTGGAATTGCCGCTGATGTTTCAGCAGGCGGATTAAAAAGCACTGCTCACATTTCCTTACGGGAGATGCAGAGCAGTGCTTTAATTTTGTTGCTGTTATTTTACTTTGACATAGGTAACGCCTGCGGCATAGCAGTCAAGCTCGTAGGCTGGTACATCAGATAAAGATGACCGTCCTCGGTGATGATATAATCCTTACTTACTTTGAAGTTGTCGATGTTATCAATAAACGGCGCTTCGCTGACAGTCTTTAAATCTGCACCGTAAACAGGCAGCTTCTTAGCCTTGATATCCTGCTTCAGCTGCTCGGCGTCCAGCTTTTCAATGAAGCGGGTGTAGGGAACACGCTTGCCGGTATCCTTGTCATAAACAATGCCGTGTGTATAGTACATACCATGAGCAGCCTTGTCATAATAGTACCAGGTGTTGAAGGTGAGGCAGACAAACTGGTCATTTTCGTAAATCACCTCATAATTGCTGCCGACAGCACGCATATCCGGCTGGCGCAAATCCTTGCGCGATTTGCTGACCATTTTTTGGATATCGCGGTTCATACGCTGTGCTGCCTGAGGATTTTTCTGCGTGAAAACAGGATATTTATAGTCAAAGCGGTCGCCCTTGTCAACTTCTGTTTGCTGTGCGGCCGACGCACCCGCTGCTACTGCCATCGCTAAAAATAACGTGAGAAGAGTTTTTTCATTCGTATTAGCCTCCTTTGTAGGAATTGTATTTGGTACTATAATAGTATAAAATAAAAGGGTATCTGTAAAGATGCCTGAGCGGGGGAAGTGTAAAATCTTTGTAGCCTGCGCAGGAAGTATTTGTAAACTTGAGGGGATATTGAAAATGTTAGGAACAATCGTTAATGTAAGTGCAATTTTAACCGGCTCTGTAATCGGCAGCTTTCTCAGCAGAGGTGTTAACGAACGCTATAAGACAGCGCTTTTCGACGGGCTTGGTCTGGCAACCGTGGGACTGGGAGCGAACGCCTTTGTCAGCAATATGCCGAAAACAACTTATCCGGTATTATTTATCGCCAGCATCGCCATTGGTACTGTTATAGGAACGTGGCTGGATATAGACGGACGCTTTCACAGGCTTTTGGCAAGCGCCAAGGGTGGCAGCAAGCTGGCGGAAGGACTTTCAACCGCTATTTTGCTGTTCTGCATCGGTACACTTTCTATTTTAGGACCGATTGAAAGCAGGCTCAACGGCAACAATACTTATCTGTATACCAACGCGACGCTTGATTTTGTTTCGTCGATTATTCTTGGCTCGGCTTATGGCATCGGCATTGCCGCGGCAGCTTGGTGCTGCTTTTGTGGCAGGGGAGCATTTATCTTTTCGCCGGCGTAATTGCGCCTTATATGACGCCGGCGCTGATGGGAGAAATTTCTGTTTTGGGTGGCATTTTTCTGATGAGCAGCGGCCTGGGAATTGCAGCTGCGCGATTGCAAAACGCTGAATATGCTGCCGGCGCTTATTGTACCGCCGATTTTTTACGCGCTGATGGCAGCTGTACGATGATTTTTTAGAGTTCATCAAAACGATGCAAAGTTCACAGATTATCCATTGACTAATCAGTCAGTTCATCTTATAATAAGCTCATCAGTTAGCAATCCCACTGACTGATACATAATACCCCTTTTCTTTTTATACATCCTTTCACAACATCAACCCTCTGAAAGCAGCAGTGCCGAACGCATGGCACTGCTGCTTTTTTTATTTATGCGGAGAAAAGCACAGCACAAGCAAAATTGAAAGTATACTTACGATTTTTGGCGAATTTCCGGAAGTATACTTCAATTTTTCGGGAATTTTCGAAAGTATACTTTAAAAAGAGGCAATGTTATTCTTTTCTGCCAAGCTTAAAAGGTAGCAGAAGGCGTAGGCCGGGATGCGCAAAAGCTGCTTGCCGTCAGGTGTGTCATGTACACCATAATCGTCCTGGCGCTTAGTAATAATTATGCCAAGCTCGGCTTTGCCTGCAAGGGTACAGATAGCGTCATTGTTGCTGATGGGTGCTTGCTCACGATATTTTACTTCAATCAAAATATCTTTATTAGCAGGATATTCAGCAACGACATCTATTTCCTTTTCCGAACCGGCAGCACGATAATAGCCTACGCTGGTAGCCTTGCGATAACAGAAGGTTTTAACATGCTTATAAATAGTTGTTTCTACAATTTTACCCATTTCTGCAGCATTTGTGAGCAGGTCATCATTCATTAGCACGGCATTACGTATAGCTGCATCAGCAATATAGATTTTCGGCTTGCTTTTAAGAATTTTTTTGCCTTCGATATGGACAGGATTACTGATGTAGATTAAATTAGCACTTTCCAGGTAGCGGACATAATTTTCCACAGTAGGGCGTGATACACCATTCAGTTCTTTGGCAATGCTGTCGTAGGAAACGATTTCAGAGGAAACATTGCACAGGTAGAGAAAGATGCGCTCCAATTCCAGGGGATTACGGATATTATACAAGGCAGGTAAATCTCGCTTTAAAACCTTGTCTACAATGTCTTCACGCATAATCTGCTGCGCAAAAAAATCATCCTCAGCTAAAGCAAGCTCCGGGAAGCCACCAACAAGAAGATAGCGGTTAAAGTGCAGTCGGAGGCTTTCTAATTTGAGCATAATATTGGTACGCTCGGCCTGAGTCATCGACAGCAGCTGCGAAAGCAACAGATTTTTGGGAAGATTTGTGATACTGATGCCGATAAGTGAACAATATTCATAAAAAGAAAGCGTTGGTACCTGAATTACAGACCAGCGGCCGGCACCACTTTCGGTGCTGCCCTTTACCAGAGCCGGGCTTGCAGAACCGGTTGCGATAACCTTGCTTTCAGGTTGTGTGTCGTAGATGATTTTTAACCAACCGGGCCAATCAGCAGCATATTGGATTTCATCAAAAAAGTAATAAACATCTTTATCAGGATGAATATTTTCGTGATAGCATTCTAATATGGCATCCATGCTGCTTAATTTTAAAATAGGATGATCTAGGGAGATAAAAACGATTTGCTCAGGCGCAACACCCTGCTTCAGCAAATTATCGATAACCTGATATATAATGGTTGTTTTACCGACACGTCTGGCACCGGAAAGAATGACGTTGCGACGTATAGTGGTATGAGAAATTTTTTCCAGTGTTTCATAATAGGAAATTCGTTTGTAGCTTTTGAGAAATGCAGGGGCTACTGCACCAGTTTTCCACCAAGGGTTGAAGCCTGCAAGGACTTTTAAAATATTTTCTTGCTTAATAATAGCCATAATATCACCGCCTTACAATTCTATTATAAACCACTCAAAAGCACAGCACAAGCAAAATTGAAAGTATACTTACTATTTTTGGCGAATTTTCGAAAGTATACTTTCAATTTTTGGGGATTTTCGCAAGTATACTTTAAAAAGCGTTAAAAATGACTTTGGCAAGTGTTTTACTCCAGCGCAGGCAGGCCAGTGCAAGGCGCTGTCTCAACATCGCAAACATTCTTAATAGGAATAAATATTATTCTGTTAAAAAATTTCTGAAAAAATCTCTTGACTAGGTACTTATCCGCCATTATAATATAAGTATGATTTAGATTAGAGTAAATCGTAAATAGAGTTACTCCAATCTATAATTTCACCCCTTGATTATGAAATCCTTGACACAGGCGAAGCTCGTGCATGGTAGAGGAAACAAGGCAACTCTTACCGGACTTGCAGGCGGGAACTTGCGAAGGATTTTGTAATAAATAAAAATCTCTTAAGATAAGAGGAGGAAATTACAATGAAAAAATCCTTAGTACTCGCAATGGCAATGGCTCTTGGTGTAACCGCTTCCGCTTACGCTGCTAACCCGTTCTCTGACGTTCCTGCTGGCCACTGGGCTTATGACAGCATCAACAAACTTGCTGCTGCCGGCGTAATCGAAGGCTACGGCGACTCCACCTTCGGTGGCGACAAACTGATGACCCGTTATGAAATGGCTCAAATCGTTGCTAAAGCAATGGCAAAAGGCGCTAATGTTGACAAACTGGCTGCTGAATTCGCTGATGAGCTGGATAACCTGGGCGTTCGCGTTGCTAACCTGGAGAAAAAAGCTGACAACGTAAAGATCACCGGTGAAATGCGTTATCACTATGTAGAACATGACGGTGTTGACAAAGATGGTAAGGATTTTAGCTACGCAACTCAACTGCGTTCCCGTATTTGGGTAAATGGTGCAATTAATGAAGATTGGACCTATACTGGCATGCTGGAAAACATTCAAGATTTGAAAAACGATAAAGGCGATGAAACTACTAAATTCCAACGTGCTTATGTAAATGGTAAGCTCGGTGGCTTGGCTGTTCAAGCTGGTCGTTATCATGCAAAATGGTCTGAAGGCAATGTTTATGATAACCGTGTTGACGGTGTTCAAGTTGCTTATGGCAAGGACGTTAAACTGGTAGCTGGCTATGCTAAAGCTGCTAATAAAGATGGTATTTCTGCTTCTACTTCTACTGGCAATAATGCAAAAGACACTTACTATGCTGAGCTGTCCGGCAAAGTTGAAAACCTGTCCTTGGCTGCTGGTTACTACAAATTTGAAGACGTAAAAGAAGAAGCAGGCGTTGACGATAAAATTTGGACTGTTGCTGCTAACTATGCATTCGACAAGAACTTCAAATTGGGTGCTATGTATCTGAATGGCGATAAAGATAATTACAAGGGTGACGATGATGGCTTCGTAGTAACTGCTTCCTACAAAGGTGCTAAAGCTGCTAAAGCTGGTTCTTGGGGCTTGGTTGCTAAATACTATGATCAAGGCGCTTCCACCTATATCGACCACACCATGAATGGCCTTGCTGATAATGATCTGTTCAACACCACTGAAGGCTTCAAAGGCTACAGCGTAGCTGCTAACTACACCTTTGCTAAGAACATCGTTGGCCAGGTTGAATGGTATGATTTGGATCAAAAAGAAGGCAACAAAGACGCTCAAACTCTGTGGTCTCAAGTTGTATTCACTTTCTAATTCCAACCATACACAACAACTTAACATTTAACACGCGCGTATAAGAAGACGGCCGCCCGCATGGGCGGTCGTTTTTTTGATGTGTGGGTAGGTTGTTGAAAATAGGGTTTTAGTTAACAAGTGAAATAAGAACTGGAATAACAAGTGAAATTTTTCAGCTATTATTTTAGTTGTTGCGAAGAACTGAATTTTTGCAAGGAAAATGTGAAATACAACTGAAAAATTAGTATAACAACTGAAGAATATTTCAGAAAAAAAGTTTTACTCACAATGACTACCCAGTCAGAAAATTTTAAGCAAACACTGTATTTTTTTCTGAATTTATGCTAGAATATACCTATATTCTGCATTACATAAATGCGTCTGGAGGAATAAGAATGAAAAAAGTTTTACGTTATTTATTGATGACCGTTATGGCTATCTGCTTCAGCATCCCCTGCTTTGGTGCAGCTGAAGCTGCAAGTGTTGCTCTGCTGCCTTTGATCAACAACGTTGAAGGCGGAGACGAACTGGCAAATCAGGTTTTCTACAAAAACGCTCTGGCTGTTCTGAACAGCAAAAAAGGCTTTGTAGTAGTAGAAAACGACAAGCTGACCGCTGTTATTGATGCTGCTAAGGTTGGCAACAAGGTTCCCAGTGCTGCAACTCTGGAAAAGATTGCTAAAGACGGCGATGTTGACATCGTTATCGCTGTTCAGCTGGACAAGCTGGATGACAGAGCTATCGATTCCAGCGAAGAGCGCAAACTGCAAATCGACCTGCAAGGCTATGCAGTTGCTTACAACAAGCTCACCGGTAAAGCTTACGAGCATCGCATTTACAGCGACAAAACCATCCTGAAGCTCTGACCAGCCGTTGGGATTGGACTCATGAAGAATTTGGCCGTGCAGTACGCATCGAAGTAGACCGTGCTCTGCGTGTTAAATAATTCCTAGCTTAATTTTAGTTTAAACACCCAGCCGCTTCTGTAAATTTTGCAGAGGCGGTTTTTGTATTGTGAAAAAATACTTGAAAAGAAAAGCTTACATATCAATGATTGTTTGCGAAGTAGAATCTCTTTATTTACATGAATTAAGAAAAATTTGTGAAGCACTTGTAGAGTTATTAAAAAAGTGGTACAATAGAGTCATGAAAAATTGCTTATGCTAACTGCCGAGGGCAGCGAAAAACGCAGACTGCAAGGAGTATGGTAGAGGAAACAAGGCAACTCTTACTGAAAGATGCGGCGAGCCGAGTATCAAAGCCAAGGCGAAGAAGCGTAGCAGAATTCAAATGTATTTTCCTAAAGGAGGAAATTAAAATGAAAAAATCTTAGTATTAGCTATGGCTATGGCTCTGGGCGTAACTGCTTCCGCATACGCTGCTAACCCGTTCTCTGACGTTCCTGCTGGTCACTGGGCTTATGACAGCATCAACAAACTGGCTGCTGCCGGCGTAATCGAAGGCTACGGCGACTCCACCTTCGGTGGCGACAAGCTGATGACTCGTTATGAAATGGCTCAAATCGTTGCTAAAGCAATGGCTAAAGGCGCTAACGTTGATAAACTGGCTGCTGAATTCGCTGACGAATTGGATAACCTGGGCGTTCGCGTTGCTAACCTGGAGAAAAAAGCTGACAATGTAAAAGTAACCGGCGAAATGCGTTATCGTTACACTGACTCTAGCAACGACGGCAATACAAACAATGATCTGCGTTCTCGTCTGTGGGTTAACGGCCAAATCAATGATGACTGGTCCTACACCGGTATGCTGGAAAACACTCAAGACCTGACCGACAACGCTGGCAATGAAGATACTTCCTTCCAACGTGCATATGTTGAAGGTAAACTGGGTGGCCTGAATGTAACCGCTGGCCGTTACAATGCATTCTTCGCAAACGGCAATGTATATGATACCCGCGCTGATGGCGTTGAAGTATCCTATGGTGATAAAGTAAAAATTACTGGCTTTGCTGGCAAAGGCACTGATGCAGTAGATGCTAATAAAGAAGATACCACTTTTGGCAACTATGCTGGTGCTGAACTGACCGGTGACTTCAATAAACTTGGCCTGGTTGCTGGTTATGTAAACTTTAAAGATATGTACAAAAACTCCCAGGTTGCTTTTGACCGCGACGTATATGGCGTTAAAGAAGGTTTGGATAATGCTATTTGGTATGTTGGCGGTTCCTATGACTTCGACGGTAATGTAGCTGTTTCCGGTATGTACCTGAAAGGCGATGCAAGCTATCAAGATGAAGATTTGAAAGCTATTGGTTCTGACGGTTGGACTGCTGGCCTGACCTACAAAGGCGCTGAAGCTTCTGAAGCTGGTTCTTGGGGTCTGTTCGCTAACTACTATGACCAAGGCGGCATGACCTATGTTGCACACACCACTGATGCAAACACCTTTGATAACGAAGGCTTCAAAGCTGGGGCGTAGGCACTAACTATGCATTCGCTAAAGGCATCGTAGGCACTGTTGCTTACTATGACACTGTTTCCAAACTGCATGATGAAGATCATGACAACATCGTTTGGGCTGACCTGACCTTCACTTTCTAATTTAACGATTAGCAAGTAACACAAAATAATAACGCGCGTATAAAGGCCCCCTCACCGAAAGGTGAGGGGGCTTTGTGTTGCAAAAATATTTGAATGTGGTATAATAAAAATAGAAAGACAACCGCCTAAGCAGTTCGTGCCAATCCAATCGGCTGCGCCTCTTGGGGCACTATTGCATGGCGCGCATATACCAATCAGCATCGTCCTACGGACTTGCTTCTTGGATGCGTCCGCAACAAGGTGGGTTGCCGATTCAAAGGGTCAGAAAATCCGCCTCAGTGAACGGCAAATTACAGAGGCGGTTTTTCTATGTCTGGATTACTGTATTGCAAAAATATTTTGATGTGGTATAATAAATATAGAAAGACAACCGCCCACAAGGTGGGTTGCCAGTTCAATGTGGTAAGAAAATCCACCCTGCGACCGGCAAGTTTTGGGGTGGTTTTCTTATGTCTGGATTATTTGCTGAACTGAAATATAAATGTCAGTAACGCCAGAATAAATACGCCAAAGGCCATAAGATCTTTGAAGTCGTAATTTTTCATAAGCATCACCTCCATTCCAACGGAATTTCGGCAACGCACCCTGCAGTGGTTCGCACCAAACCAATCGGCTACGCCTCTTGGGGTGCTATCACATGGCGCGCAGTACCAATCAGCTTCGTCCTATGGACTTGCTTCTTGGATGCGCCCGCAACACGGTTGTCTGTAATATTGTATCATGCAAACAAAATTTTGACAAGAAAGAAAAAAACTACCGCCCTCGCAGCTTTGCTGCGCAGGACGGGTAGTTTTGCTTTGTAAAATTACAGGCCGGCTGCTCAATACCGCTGAACAGGAAGCCTAAATGATTGGTGGAGTTCAGCAGCACTACGCGCCAAACACCTTCGTTATATTCTAATACATTGATACAGGTATTATCCTGCTTAATCTGCCAGAAGTGCGACATATCAAGGCCAAGCAAATCACAGATAATCGCTTTGTTCACTGCATCATGTGCAGCAACTAGCACTGTTTTGCCTGCATATTTTTCTGCATAGTCGTCAAAGGCAGCGCGCGCACGCTTGCGCACATCCTCCAGGCTTTCGCCGCCGTCAGGCATTTGTACTAGGTGCGGCCTGGTGTGCCACAGGGCAAACTCCTGCGGAAATTGCTTGGCAATTTCCGGTGCCAGCACGCCTTCCCAGCTGCCGTGATTTATTTCCAGCAGACGTTCATCTGTTGCTACCGGCAGCTTGTGCAGATCGGCGCAAAACTTGCAGGTCTGGTAGGAGCGCTGCAGTGGGCTGGAGATGCACACATCAATAGGGATATGGTGCAAGCCCTCGGCCAGCAGGTGCCTTGGCGCAGACCGCGCTCGCTCAGCGGTGTATCCTCCTGTCCTTGGTATCTGCCTTCTATATTCCAGGTTGTTTCGCCGTGTCGGACTAAAATTATTCTCATAGAATTTCCTCGCTGTAATTTATATAGTGATTAGCCTTCGCAGTTGATAAGCTTAACGTCAATAATGCCTTCCACACCACGCAGCTGCAGCATAATATCGTTAGGAATATCATCGCCAACAGCAATCGCCATAATGTTGGTGTCGGATTTAGGAGTGCTGCCAACCTGCATGCCGTTTATGTTGATGCCGGCGCTGCCCAAAATAGTTGCCATTTGACCGATCATATTAGGCTTGTTGACGTGCGGTGCCAGCAGCAGGTAGCCTTCGGGATTGAAGTCAACATGATATTGGTCGATTTGTACAATTTTAGCTGCTTGCCGTCGAACAAAGTGCCTCGATTTTATGTGTGCCCTTGGCAGTAGCAATTTTTACATTGATAGCGGTAGTGAAGTAACCTGGCTTGTTAGCCTTAACCTCTTTAACCTCCAGGTTGCGTTTTTTAGCAATGCCGGGAGCATTGACGAAGTTAACGCTTTCCTGCAGAATTGGGTTCAGCAGGCCTTTGAGAAAGGCGGTAGTGAGTGCCTGGGTTTCGGTTTCGGCAAGCGCACCGGTGTATTCTACCTCAACGCTCTTAATCGGTCCGTCTGCCAAATATATGCCCACGGTACCCATACGTTCTGCCAGCTTGAAGTACGGTTGGATAACTGCTGCCACGCTTTTCGGAATGGGCGCCATATTAACGGCGGTCATAACCGGACGGCCTTCGAGAGCATCGATTACGCCGTAAGCAACATCAACAGCTACACCGATTTGCGCTTCGATGGTGGAAGC
>ENA-OQCS01000632-OQCS01000632.1-human-gut-metagenome-genome-assembly--contig:-NODE-632-length-19673-cov-5.023944_pt1 | contig 19673 bp, 24 predicted proteins | sample MGYA00242757_ERZ504575 | MGnify/ENA primary metagenome ERZ504575 (study PRJEB26092, sample SAMD00036297) | human gut metagenome | host: Homo sapiens | study: EMG produced TPA metagenomics assembly of... | reverse complement strand
AAAATGCAGGAAGTAAAATTACTGTAGAGGCAAGTGTGTTTCCAACAAAGAAAATACGTATAGGAATTGTAGCAAAAGTATAGGAAGAATGTATGTAGAGACAACAGATATGGCAAAAAAGACATTTAATATAAAAAAAACAGGGGAATACAGTGTTTTTGTTACAAATAAATCCGACAGTACAATACATGTAGTCGGAAATTATACAAAATAATAAAGGAAAGGAGGAGAAAAATAATAGCAAGAGTTCATGTAATATATTGGGTGGAGCCAGTGTTCATAAAAGAGCATCGTATCATATGAATTCTTATATTATTGCAAATGGTAACTAGAAATGGTAACAGATGAGTTGTATGATATAGGAGGTATAAATCTAAGTAATTCTAATGATATCAGCAGTACCTGGATGTGGATGGGGGCTTTCAGCAGTTTCCTTGGCATCATCCTATGGAGGATATTCAGCTTTAGAGAAGGCGGTTCATAAAGCTTATTATAAAAAGAAAGGAATAAAAGTATATTATAAAATTCATAAATCAGTAATGAGTATGAATAAAGTAAGATATGTTGTTGGTTAAGAGAAAGGAGCAAAAGGATGAAAAAAAATTGCGATTAAAACATTTCGTAAAAATATAATTCAATTGGTAATATTTCTAGGAATTGTTACCTTTTTAAGTAGCTCACAAAAATATATTCCGTATACAAGACAAGAAATTATAGTGCAGGATATAGTTCTATTTTTATTGTATTTGGTTTTGAGTATTGTAATTGATATAATCAATGAGAAAAAACAAGGCTAGTTGATTTAAGAATATGAAAAATAGGAGCAATTTGATATGAAGAAAAAACGAAGCATAATTTTAATAAGTATTCTAATCATTGTATCGGTTACCATATATTTTTACAAACCACAACAAAATAATTCCTATCAACTTGGAGTCATTATCTCAATAGGGAATAAAGATAAAAGTAATATTTTATATTATAATGACGAACTTCAAAAAACAGGACAAAAGAAGTTGAAGATCGGAAATATTGCGAGTCAGTATGATATTCCAAAGACAGTGAATGATAAAGTGTATATGATCCCAAAGGAGTTCCATATGTAAATGAGCGAGAAGAAGTAATGGAGCTTGATCATAATACACAAAAAATAAAGTTATATAAAATAGGACGGCCGGGACTTTTTGCTTTTGATGAGAAGGATGGTGATATCTATACAACAAACTGGCTAAACGGTGTATCGACTCTGACAAAATATAACGAAGAGACGGGGAAGATACAGCGATATGAGGAACCTGTTGGAATGTTTGGATATTTACATTGTGCAGGGAATTATATTTATGTAGAAAAACAGGTCGATCAGGAAGAAGGAACGATTAATTATTTAATGAAGATCGATCGGAAAACATTAAAGAAGGTAAAAGAAATAAAGGTAAATCACAGCGAAGATGAATCCGTGTTTTTCTATTCAGATGATAAAAATCTCTATTTTTCTTCAGGAAATACAGACAAAATCTTGTATCAGATGGATTTAAAAAAAGACAAGATCAGCAAGCTCAAATTAAAAGAAATAAATCCACAGCAAATTTTACCGTATAAAAATAAATTGTTTGTTACACACTGTGATCTAACCAGTGGAATGGGAAAAGCAATTTCATTGTTAAACCCACAAACAGGAGAAAGCAAAGTTTATAAATTCAAGCATAATGTAATTCAATGTCAAACAAAAGAGGGCTATTTGTATATACTAAGTAATGATAGTATCTATAAATATAAATTTGATGGAGAAAAAATGCATTTAGAAGCAAGCAGTAAAATCTCTTTCAAAGGATCTTGGAAGGATGGATATATCAGTAGCTTTTTTCTGAGATAGTATGTTATCATAGATGATCGAATTTTTTGAAATGATTACGAGAAATGAGGATATGAGCGTGAAAGTGAATTCACACTCATATCCTTATTTTTGTTTTACAAATAAGAATTTAAAACATATGGAATAAAATGTAAAAACATATTGTAAATAAATGTATAATAATGTAAAATAAATCCATGTAAATAAAAGAAACATAAGGAGATACATATGACAGAAAAGCTAAAAAATAAAATCAATGATGAACAATTAAAGATCAGAGCGATTAGTGATGAAAAAATAACAGTAAAACTAACAAACAATTATGCATTTCAAAAAATATTTAAAAATACTAAAATTGTAAAAGGATTTCTAATGGCATTGCTGGATTTAAAAGAATATGAAATCAAAAAAATTGAAATTACAGATCCATTTACACTGGGAGAAAATGATGAAGAAAAAGAAGGAATTCTGGACATCAAATTGATTTTAAATCAAAACAGAAAGATTAACATTGAAATGCAAAACACCTATCAAGATGATTGGACAGAGAGAAGCCTTTTTTATAATTGTCGAATGTTTACAGATGGATTAAAAAAAGGACATCCTTATGGAGAAATTCCACCATGTATTCATGTTGGTATTTTAAATTTTAATCAAATGATAAGTCCGAATTATTACCATAAATTTAGTCTGATGGATGAAAAAACCAAAGAGATATATAGTAGAAAATTTCAATTTCATATGATAGAATTGAAGAAACTAAAGTACGTAAAAGAGAAACAAAAGAAAAAACCATTATATCGATGGGCAAAGTTGATAGCTGCACAGACATGGGAAGAATTGGAACAGGAATCAAAAGGTAATAAGTATATGGAAAGGGCGCTGGAAGAGATGATAAAGATCAGTCAGGATGAGAGGGAAAGATATTTGTATCTGAGAGAAGAGATGGCAGAGAGTGACAGAGCAAGTCAGATACAAAGTGCACAGAGGATTGGACGTAAGGAAGGAGAAATATTAAAATTAATTTCATTAGTTCAAAAGAAAATTTTGAAAAATAAAACTTTGCCGCAGATTGCAGAAGAATCAGAAGAAGATACGATAGTAATTGAACCTATTTATACATTAATAAAAGAGAATCCAGAGGCAGAGAAAGAAGAAATCTACAAAATGTTGAATTTGTAAGGAGTTTAACAATCGTTTGTTGACACATAAAAATAACAACACCAGTCTTGACATCCAATCATCGTTTGCATATAATAAAACCAATAGAAATAGTAGGAAATACAAAAATACCAGCGGAAGCACAGCATAACAACAATAGAAATGCTAAGCATCCGCTTTTTTATTCTAAATAAAAGGAGAAAGAAATGTTAAATCAGTTTTCAAGAACAGAACTATTACTTGGAAAAGAAGCACTCGATAAATTAGCAGGCAGCAGAGTTGCTGTCTTTGGAATCGGTGGTGTTGGTGGATATGTATGCGAAGCCTTAGTACGAAGCGGTGTCGGTGAATTCGACCTTGTTGACGATGATAAAGTCTGCTTAACAAACCTAAACCGCCAGATCATCGCAACAAGAAAAACAATCGGAAAATACAAAGTAGAAGTGATGAGAGACCGTATCTTAGAGATCAATCCAGATGCGAAAGTCAACGTTCACAAATGCTTCTTCTTACCTGAAAATGCAGAGGAATTTCCATTTGAGGAATATGACTACATCGTTGATGCCGTTGACACAGTAACAGCAAAGATCTCATTAGTTATGGCAGCAAAGGAAAAGAATGTACCGATCATCAGCAGTATGGGAGCTGGAAATAAATTAGATCCAACCAGTTTAAAGTGGCAGATATCTATAAGACAAAAGTATGTCCTCTTGCAAAGGTTATGCGAAGAGAGTTAAAGAAGAGAAGAGTTAAGAAATTAAAAGTTGTATATTCAGAAGAAATGCCGATCAAACCAAAAGATGATATGGCAAACAGCTGCAGAACAAACTGTATCTGCCTCCAGGAGCACAGCACAAATGTACAGAGAAAAGAGCGATTCCAGGCAGTACAGCATTTGTACCATCTGTCGCAGGACTGATCATCGCAGGGGAAGTAGTGAAGGATTTATGCAAGGCGTAAAAAGTGCAACAAAACAAGCATTTATGAAATCCATACCGATCATGTGCAGTTATATATTTGTCAGTATGGCATATGGAATGATGATGGAGAATGCAGGATTTGCGTGGTATTATTCGCTTCTTACAAGCCTTACCGTGTATACAGGAGCTTTTCAGTTTGTCCTGATCACATTTTTAAGCAGCGGGGCATCGATCGTTACGATTGCAGTGACGGCATTGTTGATGAACAGCAGACAGAGTTTCTACAGTCTTTCATTTTTGGAGACATTCCGTAAGATGGGAAGAAAGAAACTTTATATGATTCATACGATGACAGATGAAACATATGCGGTAAACTGCACGATCGAAGACAAAGATGAAACAGCAGAAAAGAGATGTTTCTCGTTGCATTCTTCAGCAGATGTTACTGGATGTTTGGAGCAGTGATGGGCGGTCTGATCGGGCAGTTGATTCCGTTTGAACTCAATGGAATCGATTTTGTATGACTGCATTGTTTATCATCATTTTTATCGATCAATGGGAGAAAGCGGACAAGCATTTTCCAGCGGTCACAGGAATTCTGATCGCAATTATCGCATTACTGATCTTTGGACAGACCGCATTTATGCTGCCAGCATTGGTGATCGTTTCAGGAGTTTTAATCTTTTGGAATAGTGAACAACAGGAAGTTTAGACAGAAAGGGGAAAATAATGAACACAAAAATGGCATTGATCGCGATTTTCGTTTCCGCCGTGATTACATTTGCACTTCGAGCCCTCCCTTTTCTTGTATTTCAGGAAGGAAAAGAGCTTCCAGATCAGATCAAACGATTAGGAATGGTGTTGCCATCTTCGATCATGCAGTACTGATCGTGTATTGCCTGAAAGATGTCGGAGATGACTTATGGCAGATGGCTTATGGAAACTGATCGCAGCAGCAATCACTGCAGTCAGTTACAAATGGAAACATAATACGCTGATCAGCATTTTACTTGGAACAGTGAGTTATATGATGTTCTTACATTTTTTTGGATAGAACAGATTTGAGATAGAATAAAACATAGGATGAAACAGGAGATATATATGGCAAGAGAAATAGAGACAAAATGTATTCATTTAGAAGAGGAAGAAAATTCGATCAACCACTATGGTGCGATCAGTTACCCAATCTATCAGTCAGCAACATACGCACATCCAGGAGTCGGACAAAGTACAGGTTATGATTACAGCCGCCTGCAGAATCCAACGAGAGAACATCTGGAGAAGACAGTTGCTTCTCTGGAAAATGGAATCGATGCATTGGCATTTTCATCAGGAATGGCAGCGATCACATTGATGATGGAATTATTCAAACCGGGCGATCATCTGATCGTGGATGCAGATTTATATGGCGGCAGCATCCGTCTATTTAATCATGTATCTGAGAAAAACGGAATCGAATTTTCCAGTGTAGACTGCCACAAGGAAAATGTCGCAGCATATATCAGAGAAAACACAAAAGCAGTTTATATCGAGACACCAACCAACCCAATGATGAACGTCACAGATATCAAAGCATTAGCTGAGATCACAAAGAAACATAGCATCCTTCTGATCGTTGACAATACATTTTTATCTCCATATTTCCAGAATCCATTAAATCTCGGAGCAGATATTGTTGTACACAGCGGAACAAAATATCTTGGAGGTCACAACGATACACTGGCTGGATTCTTAGTTACAAACAGAGAAGATATCAGTGAAAGATTTCGCTTCCTGATCAAGACAACAGGAGCTGGATTAGCACCATTTGACTGTTTTCTGATCCAGAGAGGGATCAAAACTTAGGAGTCCGTATGGACCGTGCACAGGAAAATGCGATCGAGATCGCAAAATGGTTAAAAGAACAGGACATCGTAAAGAAAGTTGTTTATCCAGGATTCAAAGAACATCCAGGATACGAGATCATGAAAAAACAGGCAAGAGGATTTGGAGCAATGCTTACATTTGAACTTACGAAGAAAGAATATGCGATCAATATCCTTGAAAAAGTAAGAATGATCAAATACGCAGAAAGTCTTGGTGGGGTGGAAACACTGATCACATATCCAATGACACAGACACATGCAGATGTTCCAGAACATATCCGCAAACAAAACGGGATCACGGATTGTGTGTTAAGAATGTCTGTCGGAATTGAGAATGTCAAAGATTTATTAAATGAACTGAAAGAGGTATTTGCAGAAGTACGAGGTGAATAAGATGCCTGAGAGAAACTTAAACTTTGATGAACCTGTGGATCGAAGAAATACAGATTGTTTAAAATATGATTTTGCGAAGCGTAAAGGAATGCCAGAAGATGTGCTTCCATTATGGGTTGCGGATATGGATTTTAAAACATCCTCTTATATAGAAGATGTTTTAGTAGAACGTGCAAAAGAAGCAATCTTTGGATACAGTGAAGTGCAGACTCCATATTTTCAGGCAGTAGCCAATTGGATGAAAATACATCATAATTGGGAAGTCAAAAGAACATGGCTGGTAAAAACACCGGGCGTTGTCTTTGCCCTTGCTATGGCTGTGAAAGCCTTTACAGATCCGGGAGACAGCGTGATCATTCAGTCCCCGGTATACTATCCCTTTTCGGAAGTGATCACAGATAACGGAAGGAATATTGTAAGCAGTGACCTCTATTTGGGTGCGGATGATCGTTATCATATGGATTATGCAGATTTTGAGAAAAAGATCATAGAAAATAATGTGAAACTTTTTTATTATGCAATCCGCATAATCCGGTTGGGCGTGTCTGGACAAAAGAAGAATTAGAGAAGTCGGAGATATCTGTTTAAAACACAATGTATTGGTTGTCAGCGATGAAATTCATGCAGATTTTGTGTTCAAAGGACAACATCAGGTATTTACTGCGATCAAAAAAGAATATGAAGATATCACGCTCTCATGCACTGCGCCAAGTAAGACATTTAATCTCGCAGGACTGTCACTTTCTAATATTTTTATTCCAAACAGGGAATTAAAACGTCAATTTAAGGCAGAATTAAAAGCAGCCGGAACAGGATTGATGGGAGTTATGGGACTAGTTGCCTGCCAGACTGCATATGAAAAAGGAGAAGAATGGTATCATGCCATGAAATCCTATGTACAGGCGAATATCGAATTTACAAAACAGTATGTAGAAGAAAATCTTCCAGGAGTCAAAATGATCGATCATGAAGGCACATACCTCGTATGGCTTGACTTCAGAGAGACAGGACTTGGAGTAGATGAATTAGAAGATCTGATCATTCATAAAGCCAAACTATGGTTAGACAGCGGAAAAATCTTTGGAAAGAACGGAGAAGGCTTCCAGAGGATCAATGTAGCATGTCCAAGAAGTACAGTCAAAGAAGCGTTAGATCGTATGAAAGAAGCAATGCAAATGTGATCGATCAGATTCAAATATATAAAAAGGAACAAAAAATGGCTTAAATACGTGCTTTACAAGCAAGCGTGACAAATCACACAAAATGTGAAAAATCATAAAGTAATGTGCACTGTTTCTAAAGACGTACAATCTATTGAGAAAAATTTACCATCCTGTTATGATTGGCTTGTAGTTAAGAAATACCGGTATTTAAAACAAGATAAATCAAAGAATTGTATGGATAAACTTTTGAAAAGGAGTGATTTGAAAAATGATGCAGAAGATTCAAAAATTTGGAGGTGCGATGTTTACACCAGTACTTCTGTTCGCATTTGCAGGTATTTCAGTAGGATAGGTACTCTGTTTACAACACAGGCGATCATGGGAGGTCTGGCAGCACCAACAAGCATGTGGTACAAATGCTGGAACGTATTCCTACAAGGTGGATGGACAGTATTTAACCAGTTACCATTGTTATTCGCAGCATTCTACAGCACAGCAAAACCAGAGAAAAAGAAAAAATCATTTTCTGAGAGATATTTCAGGAAGTATCGTAGTTCTAATTTTTGCTGGAATTTGTATGTTTGCGATGTTACAATTAAAATAATTGTTATCTGATTTCTAAATATATAAAATTCATAAGTCCCAGAAAAAGCACAAGTTTTGTTCTGGGACTTATTTAGTTTGAAAGAATATGTTAATTGGTAGAAAATAATATTTATGGACAAAATCAAGGGAGAAATGTTATGAAGAATATAAAAGTTATAATGTGTGATATTGACGGAACACTGTTAAATAGCAAGGGAATCGTTACCCCCAAAACAATTGATGCAATAAAGAAAGTTCGAGAACAAGGAATCTTGTTTGGAATATCAACAGGAAGAGATGTTCCAAGTGTAAAAAGGTTGTTTGGGAAATGGGGAATTGGTGGGCTTGTTGATATGGTCGTTGGAAGCAATGGAGGTGAGATTTATGATTACAAAATCGATTATTATGAAGAAAATTTTGCCCTTCCAGGAAACCTGATCGCAAATATCATGGATCACTATAAAGATATGGATGTGAATTTTGCAATTCATGGGGATGGAGTTTTGTATACTCCGAAAGAAGATGAACTTATCAAAATTTTATCTAAAGGTGATCAGCTTCCATATGAGGTCATTGATTTTGACGAGTATTTAAAAGAAGATCGTTTAAAACTTCTTATTGTATGCAAACCAGAAACTATGCCGGCAGTTATTGAGAGAGCAAAAACTTTTAAAAATGAACGTTTCAAATGTGCAAGTCTTCAGACGACGCAACATCTGTTTGAATTTATGGATCCTAGGATCTCAAAATCTTTTGGATTACAAAAACTGATGGAGATGCATGGATTTACAATGGAAAATCTCTGCACATTTGGAGATGCAGATAATGATTATGATATGACCTTGCATGCAGGAGTCGGAGTCGTCATGGCAAATGGAAGTGAAAAAACAAAAAGTGTTGCAGATCATATTACCAAAGACAATGATCACGATGGAATTGGAGTGTTTCTGCAAGAACATTTGATCTCCAGATCATAAGAATCTGTGGATTAAAAATATAAAGAGAACTTATAGCAAATCAAAAGAAAAACCTATAACAGAAATAATGCAAAAGATGTTGACAATAAAGATATGTGGTTGTATAATCTAAAACATAGAAAACCTAGTAGAAAAATAGGAAATAAAACGGAATAAAAACAACAACTTTTTATGGAGGTTTAGAATTATGAGTAAGATTACAGCAAGCGCATTAGAATTAATCGGAGGAACACCACTTCTTAAAGCAGATAGATATGCAGACAAAGCAGGAGTGAAAGATGCAACAATCCTTACAAAACTTGAGTACTTAAATCCAGCAGGATCTGTCAAAGACCGTATCGCATTGGCAATGATCGAAGATGCGGAGAAGAAAGGTCAATTAAAACCAGGATCAACGATCATCGAACCAACAAGTGGTAACACAGGAATCGGTCTTGCAGCAGTTGCAACAGCAAAAGGATACAGAGCGATCCTTACACTGCCTGACACAATGAGTGTTGAAAGAAGAAACTTATTAAAAGCCTATGGTGCTGAATTAGTATTAACAGAAGGTGCCAAAGGAATGAAAGGTGCTATCGCCAAAGCCGATGAACTTGCAAAAGAGATTGACGGAGCAGTCATCTTAGGACAGTTCGTGAACCCAGCAAACCCAGCTGTACACAAAGCAACAACAGGACCAGAGATCTGGGATCAGACAGACGGTAAAGTAGACATTTTCGTAGCAGGTGTTGGTACAGGAGGAACATTAACAGGTGTTGGTGAATACTTGAAAGAACAGAACCAGATGTTAAAATAGTAGCAGTTGAACCTGCAACATCTCCAGTATTATCAACAGGAACAGCTGGAGCACATAAGATTCAGGGAATCGGTGCTGGATTCGTACCTGACACACTGAATACAAAGATTTATGATGAAGTTATCACAATCGAGAATGAAGATGCATTTACAGAAGGAAGAGCATTCGCACACAGCGAAGGAATCTTAGTTGGTATTTCTTCAGGAGCAGCATTAAAAGCAGCTACGATCCTTGCAGAGAGACCAGAGAACAAAGGAAAGACAATTGTAGCATTACTTCCAGATTCAGGAGACAGATACTTATCTACAGCATTATTCGCTGAAGACTAGAATAAGAGGAAAGAATATGGAAATCACGGTACAGCAAGTAGAATTACTGTCCGATGATGATTATATCTACCTAGATGTAAGAGGTGAGATCGCATACCAGCATGGACATATACCGAAGGCTTACGAATGGGCTGGTGATTTCTCTCACATCGAGGAACTTCCAAAGGATAAGAGGCTGATCGTATATTGCAACTATGGAGAGAAAAGCGCCCCAATTGCCGAACAGTTAAGACAAGAAGGGTATGAAGCTTTGAACTTATCCGGCGGTTACCGAGAATGGTTATTACATGTGACATCCCAAAAAGAACAGATGCAGGACGTTTCAAAGGACGGACTGCATCTGTTTTCGTCTACAGAAGAATTAACACCAGACGAGGTTAAACGATATGATCGTCAGATCATCCTCCACAGGTAGGAAGTGACGGACAAAAGAAATTAAAGAAATCAAAAGTTCTGATCATCGGAGCTGGCGGCTTAGGTGCACCAGCGGCTTTATATCTTGCAGGAGCAGGTGTTGGAACGATCGGAATTGTGGATGCAGATGATGTCAGCGTGTCAAACTTACAGAGACAGATCATTCACACAAGCAAAAGAGAAGGAACAAATAAGGCAGAATCAGCAAAGAAATCAATGCTTGAATTAAATGAGCATATCAAGGTAAACACCTATCCAGAATATTTATATGCGGATAACGCAGAAGAATTGTTCAAAGAATACGATTTTATCATTGATGCTGTGGATAACTTTGAGACAAAGTTCCTGATCAATGATACATGTGTGTTGTTAAAGAAACCATTTTGTCATGCAGGAATCTTGCAGTTTCAGGGTCAGGTTATGACCTATGTTCCAGAAGAAGACCAGCCATGTTACAGATGTATTTTTGAGGAGATACCAGAAAGCGGTTCTGTGCCAAACTGCAGTCAGGCAGGGATCATTGGTGCAGTCGCAGGAATCATTGGATGTATTCAGGCATTAGAAGCGATCAAGTATCTGTTAGGAATCGGGGAATTGCTGACAGGCAAGATGCTTGTGATGGATGGATTAACGATGAATACAAGAGTTGTTAAATTCCCATCAAAGAATAAGAATTGTCGTGTTTGTGGTGAGCATGCGGATATTAAAAGTGTGAAAGAAAATCGGATGGAATATGTCGGGGTCGCTTGTCCTGTAAAATAAAAGATAAAGAGAGGTCATGTATGACATTAAAAAATATGATTGAATTATCAAACGGATTAACACCAATTGAGACAGAAATCGGATATTATATATTAAAAAATCAAGAAGATATCTTAGATATGTCGGTTATTGAATTAGCAGAAAAAACATTTGTGTCAAAATCAGCCATTCATCGATTTTGCAAAAAGATTGGGTTAAAAGGATTCAATGAATTGAAAGTCATATTGGCAAAAGATATCTCAGAAATGAAATCAGATATTGAGATGATCGATGTAAATTATCCATTTGAACGAAAAGATGGACCACAGATGATCGCAAAGAAACTGAGTAAGTTATATGAAACAGCAATCTATGATACCTATGATTATATGGATTTTATAGAATTGCATAAAGTGGCACAATTATTACATAAAGCGGAAGTTATAGACATTTATACCCATTCACATAACATGAATGTTGCAGAAAATTTTCAGGATAAGATGTTAACAGCAGGCAAAAGTAGTGTAGAATGTCCACATGGATTTTATAAACAAAGACTGACAGCATTAGCAAGTAATCCGAAACATGCAGCGATCATTCTCTCATATTCTGGAAAAGCAACCTTTGTAAAGCCAATTTTAAAGGTGCTGCATCAAAAGAAGGTGCCTGTTGTGTATGTTGGGAAAGCAGGTGGGAATTTATATCCACAGTATGTTGCCGGTGCATTAACGATCAGCAGCAGAGAAAACTTACGAGATCGTATCTCTCAGTTCTCATCTCATATTGCGATGCAGTATATGATGGATGTTGTTTTTGGCTGTATTTACAATATGGACCGTGAAAAGAATATTGAATATCTCAAAGAATCCATAGGATTTATGGATGATCGAGATATTCAGGATGAATGATACTAAATTATAGTTTGTTATAGATCATGGAATTTGTATATACATCTTTAGCATGTTTCGAATGATAATTCTCCATATAATTTTTCTGGAAAATGATAGAATAGATGTAATCAAAAATAAAATCCATATTTGTTTGAGAGGCAAAACTGGCAACTTTTTCATCAAAGGATTCATCATCAGGAAGTTGTAATACAATATCAGAATTCACAGCCAGTTTGGAATGAATATTACTTGTAACCGTAATGATCGGAACGTTATGATCTTTTAAAACTGGAAGATAAGAATTGTAATCATGATGCATAGCACTATAAGTACAGAAGATCACAAGGTCATTAGAGGTAATATTGCCGACTGTATAAAAATTATTCTGATATTCATCACCAATAATAAAATATTCATTTAATTTGATCATTTTATTTTTAAAATTCTCAAGAGAAATTCTGGAGTCACCTTTTCCAAACAGGAATACACGGTGGCTCTTTTTTATATTATAAGCAGTCATTTCTAATTGCACGGGATCTAACAGATTCCGTGTTTTTTTAATTCCATTTGCAAGAATTTCAGATAAATGAAGACCGATATCTTCAACAGAATCATCTGGAGAAAAAGGTAGATTAAAATTAAGATCCTGACCAGAAATAGATGCTTCTCGGATCAGTTGTAATTTGAAATCTTTAAATCCGTCAAATCCTAATTTGCAAAAACGTAAAACAGAAGAAGTCGAAGAAAAGGATTCTTTTGCCATTTTGTTTAAAGTGACTTGATCAAAAGAGTTTAAATTGTTTTGTAAAAAATAAATCATATTCTGTTCAGAATTATTAAAAAAATCAGGATTTTTAATTTGTTCTAGTATCATATCAATCATTCTCCTAAAAAAGTATAGTTTTCAAATATTTCTTTTTTTATTGTGAATTTGCACAAATAACCGGAATAAATTTATGCAGATTGTCCATGAAATAGTTGTGATGTTCCAAAAATAGCGTGAACTATTGAGCCTGAAATTTTCAAGAAATATAATCAGGGCACATGAAATAATATGACGGATATGGAGGAAAAAATCAATGAAAAAAGAATTTAAGATTGTGATATGTGGTGGTGGAAGTACTTATACCGCAGGGATTGTAAAAAATCTTTTGGAAGAGGAAGAATTAAAAATCAAAGAATTATGGTTATATGATATTGATCAGGAACGACAAGAAAAAGTGTCACTGATCGTAAAAGAAGTTGTAAAAGATTTAAGACCTTCTTTGGAATTGAAAATTAGTACGGATGAAGAAGAGGCATTTACAGATGCAGACTTTATTATGGCACAGATGCGAGTCGGTGGACTGAAAATGCGAGTAAAAGATGAACAGATTTCATTAAAACATGGATGCATTGGACAGGAAACATGTGGAGCCGGGGGAATGGCATATGGAATGAGAACGATCGGACCAATGGTACATCTGATCGATGTTTGTGAGAAATATGCATCAAAAACTTATTGGATCGTTAATTATTCAAATCCAGCTGCGATTGTTGCTAAGCAACACAGACATTACGTCCAAATGCAAGAATTTTAAATATCTGTGATATGCCAGTTGAGGTAGAGGCAAGAATGGCAGAAATCCTAGACACAGATCTTAGCAATCTGGAAGTGGATTATTTTGGATTGAATCATTATGGATGGTTTACAAAAGTACAGTGTAATGGCGAAGATGTCACAGAAAAATTAAAGAAACATGTGGCAGAGTATGGTTATGTATCAAAGGCAAGTTATGAAGATGCTTGGTCAAAGATCCAGACTGGTTACATACATTTACGAATGCAAAGAAGATCGTCAACTATTTTCCAGATTATCTGCCAAATACATACTGGCAGTATTATCTTCTTGGAGATGACATTGTAGATTACATGGATATTAATAATACAAGGGGAATGCAGGTTATTCATGGAAGAGAAACAAAGATTCGTGAGGCAGTTAAGAAACTAGAAAATGGAGAAAAAATCGATTTGACACAATTTTATGTAGGAGTTCATGGGAAATTTATTGTAGAAGTGGTAAAAGCACTTGCATATGACACGAGAAGCAGGCAGCTTGTCATCGTAAAAAATGACGGAGCAGTCAAGAATCTTCCAGATGATGCCATGGTTGAAATTCCTGCATATATTACAAAAGACGGACCAGAACCAGTAAGAGTTGGAGAAATTCCAAGATTTTATAAAGGACTGATCGAACAGCAGGATGCTTGTGAAGGGTTGGTCGTAGAAGCAGTGATCGAAGGATCATATAAAAAGCATTGCAGGCATTTACTTTAAACCGCACAATTCCATCTGCAAATGTGGCAAAAGAAATTTTAGATGAAATGATCGAAGCAAACAAAGAATACTGGCTGGAATTGAAATAAAGTTTCAAAAAGTTTCAGAAATTTTCATGATTCTGAAACTTTTTTTGGGAAAAAATATCCGCATCTACTAAATCCATTGTGAGAAAAAAGCTGACTCTATATGATGTAAACAGAACAAAGAAAACGAACATATTTGAGGAGGCATAGAACAATGAAAGGTACAGTGAAGATCGTAACGATTGGTGGAGGAAGTAGTTACACACCAGAGCTGATGGAAGGTTTCATCAAACGATATGAAGAACTTCCAATTAAAGAAATCTGGCTGGTCGATATCGAAGATGGAAAAGAAAAAGTAGAGATTGTAGGAGCACTGGCACAGAGAATGTGGGATGCATCTCCATATGATGTAAAAGTTTATACAACATTAGACAGAAGAGAAGCATTAAAAGATGCAGACTTTGTTACAACACAATTTCGAGTAGCCTTTTAGATGCCAGAATTAAAGATGAAAGAATTCCATCATTGTATGGAATGCTTGGTCAGGAAACAAATGGAGCGGGAGGAATGTTTAAAGCATTTCGAACCATTCCAGTGATCGGACAGATCATAGAAGATATGAGAGAATTATGCCAGATGCATGGCTGATTAACTTTACAAATCCAAGTGGAATGGTAACAGAAGCTGTAATTAAACATTTTGGATGGAAAAAATGTATCGGACTTTGCAACGTGCCAACGATCGCAATGATGGCAGAACCAAAGCTCCTTGGGAAGGATATCAGCCAGTTAAATTACAGATATGCAGGAATTAACCATTTTCACTGGCATAAAGTATTTGATGAAAATGGAAATGATATGACACCAATTTTGATCGATCATATCAATGAAAAAGGTGGTGGAACACCAGCCAATATCTATCAAGCTGAATTTCCATTGGAATTACTTCACAGCATGAATATGGTGCCTTGTGGATACCACAGATATTACTACATGAAACAAGCAATGCTTGAGCATGCGATTGAAGAATTCAATGAAGGTGGTACTAGAGCAGAGCAAATGAAACAGGTAGAACATGAGTTGTTTGAAATTTATAAAAATGCAGAACTTCATGAAAAACCAGAACAACTTGGAAAACGTGGAGGAGCATATTACAGTGATGCAGCTTGCGAATGTATCCGTGCAATTTATGCAAATAAGAAGATCCATATGGTAGTAAGTACACAAAACAATGGAGCAATTTCATGCTAGATGATGACTCTATCGTGGAAGTATCAAGTATCATTTCAGCGACAGGAGCACAGCCAATGGCATTTGGAAAGCTTCCATCAGCAGAAAAAGGATGGCTTCAGATGATGAAAGCAATGGAAGAATGTACAATTGAAGCGGCATTGACAGGAGATTACGGAAAAGCATTAGAAGCATTCGTATTAAATCCATTAGTAGAAAATAATGAAAATACAACAAAAGTTTTAGATGAACTGTTAGTTGCACATGCAAAATATCTGCCACAGTTTAAAGAAAAGATTGAAGAACTTAAAGCAAAAGGAGTTCATTCTACAGATCCTGTTGTTATGGACTTAATGGAACATGGACACTAAGCAGGAGGCTGATATGGGTGTAACAAAAGAAAGTTTTGGCTTTTTAGAAGATAAAAGAGAAGCATTTCTATACACGATTGAAAATCAAAATGGATTTGCAGTCAAAGTTACTGATTTTGGTGTAAATATTGTTTCTCTCCTTGTAAAAAACAAGGAGGGAAACATCAAAGATGTAGCCCTTGGATATGACACCTTGGAAGAATATTTTGAGAATGGAATTATGTTTGGAGCAACTGTCGGACGGAATGTAAACCGTATCTCAAATGCCAGATTCGAAATTGATGGGAAAGAGTATCATGTAGCAAAAAATCGTGGAAAACATAACATTCACAGTGACAAAGAACATGGATTTCACAAAGTCTTATGGGATAGTGAGATCATTGATGATCATGCAGTGAAGTTTACTTATGTAAGTCCAGATGGGGAACAAGGATTTCCGGGAACATTGGTAACAAATATCATTTATACGGTAACGGAAACAAATGGATTGATCGTTTCCTATCATGCAGTCAGCGATAAGAAAACGCTGATCAATCTAACAAATCATAATTACTTTAACTTGGGTGGACATGAAAGCGGAACGATCGAAAATACAAAAGTAAGGATTTATGCAGATGAATTTACACCGATCAATGAAGATACGATCCCAACAGGAGAAATCAGAAAAGTAGAACATACACCGATGGATTTCCGTGAATGGAAAAAGATCAAGAATGATCTATATGCCGAAGATGAACAACTAGAAAAAGGCAAAGGATATGATCATAATTTTGTAATTCGGAATAAAGATTGTGGTTTCCGAAAAATGGCGGAAGCATTGGACGAAGAACAGGGTATTAAAATGGAAGTTTATTCAGATCTTCCAGGATTACAGTTTTACACTGGAAATACAATGAAATCAACAAAAGGGAAAGGGGGAGTGATCTATGGAAAAGGATGTGGATTTTGCATGGAACCACATTATTTCCCAAACAGTATTAACACAAAAGAGTTTGATGCACCAGTATTTGACGCAGGAGAAGTGTATCAGACAGTAACCATGTATCAATTTGTCACAAAGGAGGATTAAAATGGCAAAGAAAAAGAAAAGTTCAGCATTTGCGGTAGTACAACAGATCGGAAAATCATTTTTTCTTCCAGTATCTGTGTTACCAATTGCAGGTATCTTACTAGGACTGGGATCTTCATTTACTAATGCTGATACGATCGCAGCGTATCATTTACAAGGAATCATGGGAGAGGGAACTATCCTGAATGCGCTTTTAACGATCATGTCACAGGTCGGTAATACAATCTTTGGAAATTTACCATTGATCTTTGCATTAGCAGTAGCATTAGGAATGGCAAAAAATGAAAAAGCAGTCGCAGTACTTTCTGCAGGTATTTCATTCTTTGTAATGAATTCAACAATTAATGCGATGTTAAAATTATCAGGAAAGATTTTAGCGGACGGAACATATGCAAAGAGTGTCTTAAACGGACAGATCACGAGTGTCTGTGGTATTGATTCTCTTCAGATGGGAGTATTTGCTGGAGTTATCGTAGGACTTGTAACAGCAGCATTACATAATCGCTTTTATAAACAGCAATTACCAGCAGCATTAGCATTTTTCTCAGGAGTACGTTTTGTGCCAATTATTAGTGTAATCGCACATATCGGTGTAGGTATTATCTGCTTCTTTGTATGGCCAACGATTCAGAGTGGAATCTTTGCACTTGGTAATCTGGTTATGCATTCTGGATATTTTGGAACAGCAATCTTTGGATTCTTAGAGAGAGCATTAATTCCATTCGGATTACATCATGTATTTTATTTACCATTCTGGCAGACATCTCTTGGAGGAACAATGGAAGTTGCTGGAAAGATGGTAGAAGGTGCACAGAATATCTTCTTTGCACAGCTGGCAGACCCAAATACAAAACATTTTGCAGTAGAAGCATGTAGATTCATGACAGGAAAATATTCTTTCATGATGGCGGGACTTCCTGGAGCAGCTTATGCAATGTATCGTTGTGCAAAACCAGAAAAAAGAAAAATTGTTGGAGGATTACTATTCTCAGCAGCATTAACATCATTCCTTACAGGAATTACAGAACCGATTGAATTTACATTCTTATTTATTGCACCAGGATTATTTATTTTACATTGTGGATTAGCAGGTTTGTCATTTGCATTAATGCATATCTTAAAGATCTGTATCGGAACAACATTCTCTTGTGGATTGATCGACTTTATGTTATACGGTGTATTACAGGGACAGACAAAGAGTAACTGGATGATGATCCTTCCAGTATTTGCAGTTTATGCAGTATTATATTACTTTGTGTTCAAATTTGTCATTGAGAAATTTGATCTTCCAACACCAGGTAGAGATGATGACGAAGAAGAGGTAAAATTATATACAAAAGCTGATTACCAGGCAAAAAAAGGTGCAGCAAATGAAGATACAGACGCACCAGAGGATCCAATTTCCTTTATGATCTTAAAAGGACTTGGTGGAATCAAAAATATTGAAGATATTGACTGCTGTGCTACAAGACTTCGTATCACAGTAACAGATGAAACTAAGGTGACAGATCAGTACTTAAAACAATCTGGTTCCAAAGGAATCATCAAAAAAGGAACAGGAATTCAGATTATTTATGGACCACAGGTATCTGTGATCAAGAGTAATTTTGAAGAATATGTGGAATATTATGCACAGCATGGAACAGATCCTTCCAAAGAAGAAGAGGTAACACCCATAGTTTCCTCCAAAGAAGAAGAGAAAAAAGAAATCAGACATGGTAAATTAGTTGCGGTAGCAACAGGAAAAGTTCTTGCAATGACACAGGCAAAAGATGAGGCATTTGCAACTTGTGCTATGGGAGATGGTGTTGTAATCGAACCAGAAAAAGGTGTCGTTGTTGCACCAGCAGATGGAAAGATCACAGCATTAATGAAACCATCTTTACATGCGATTGGAATCGAGACAAAAGAAGGATTAAATCTTTTAATTCATATCGGAATTGATACAGTTAAATTAGATGGAAAAGGATTTAAGGATTTTGTCAAGAGTGGACAAGAAGTAAAGGCAGGAGATAAGTTGGTAGAGTTTGATATCGATCTGATCAAGAAAGAAGGATATAGCCCAGATATTATGGTTGTTGTCTTAGAAGATTCTAATCTGCCAAAAGTAGCTTATAAAACTGGAGAAAAAACAGTTGCAGGAAAACAGTTGTTGCGGAATTTTAGTAAAAAATGATTGACAACAAACTGTGAATAAGGTAAAATAATGACTGTTCTGAAAAGGAACAGTCATTATATGCGATAGTGGCGTAGTTGGTAACGCGCGACCTTGCCAAGGTCGAGACCGCGGGTTCGAGCCCCGTCTATCGCTTTCGGTTAAAGGTCTCGAAACCACGCATTTATGCGGGTTTCGGGACTTTTTTCATTAAAGGAAGATAATATCAATGTGAGTAATGGTTATGGAAGAGGGGACAATTACAGACGCAATTCAGCATGCATTACAAAAAGTAGGAATTCCAAAAACATTTGCTGGAATAGGAGCAAGATTAATTGTATTTGTATTGTTTTAGGTAGGTGAAATGAATTGAAAATAATAGATATTTAATTATAGGAATTGGTTATCTTATTTATTTTTA
>ENA-OQCS01000631-OQCS01000631.1-human-gut-metagenome-genome-assembly--contig:-NODE-631-length-19677-cov-5.187008_pt1 | contig 19677 bp, 25 predicted proteins | sample MGYA00242757_ERZ504575 | MGnify/ENA primary metagenome ERZ504575 (study PRJEB26092, sample SAMD00036297) | human gut metagenome | host: Homo sapiens | study: EMG produced TPA metagenomics assembly of... | reverse complement strand
CTATTTTGACCCCGCTGGTCACCAGCTGGTGCTACAAGCATTTTGAGGGCCAGCAGAGCAACGGCAAGGCAACGACCGACAAGCTCCGCAGCCGCCTAATGCCAAACGGTAATCAAAGCTAAAAACTAGCTACGCCACAGGCGGCCACGGGGGATCCCGTGCGCCCTGCAGTTCTGTAGGGTCTTTGGGACACTTTACCCTGATAAAGCTGGCATAACAGCTAGAGTGAACGTCGTACAAAGGCAAGGAAAAAACCAAACAAATCGGTGAACGGTAGTTGTTCACGCTCGCATTTCCTGCGGATTTGTTAAAAATGCCATAATGGTATAAAAAAAGAAACATATAACAGCCTGATGAAGGGGGTGGCTATGTTATCCTTCTCAAACGGGTGAAATCTTGGGTTTTGGGTTGCAGTTCCAAGGTGGACAAACGTTTTTCCCTGTACCAACGTGTGGTGAAGAACGGAAGAAGCCGGTAGTGCAAGCCGATAATTCAAGAATTCAATAAGTAGCGGTGTGAGAGAGCGCCGCATTACACGTAACTAGGAGCGTGGTTACACAATGCAGGAGGCATGGGAAGGCTTCAAGGAAGGTATCTGGACGGGAGAGGTTGACGTCCGAGACTTCATCCAGAAGAACTACACCCCCTACGAGGGCGATGAGTCGTTCCTCGTAGTCCGACCGAGCGTACCAAGGAGCTGTGGGGCGAGGTTCTCGACCTGCTGCTTAAGGAGCGCGAGCAGGGTGGTGTCCTCGATATGGACACCAAGACCGTTACGGGTATCGTGAGCCACCCCGCTGGCTACATCGATAACGCCCACCGCGAGAAGGAGACCATCGTCGGTCTCCAGACTGACAAGCCGCTCAAGCGCGCGCTGCACGTCAACGGTGGTATCCGCATCGCTTGCCAGGCTGCCAGCCAGCACGGCTACAAGGTCGACGAGAACGTTGTTGAGCGCTACACCTTTGAGCGCAAGACCCACAACGCCGGCGTCTTCGATGTTTACACCCCCGAGATGCGTGCTTGCCGCTCGGCTCACATCATCACCGGTCTGCCCGATGGCTATGGCCGCGGCCGCATCATCGGCGACTACCGTCGTGTTGCCCTGTACGGCGTCGACTACCTGATCAAGGACAAGGAGGCCCAGAAGGCTTCCACTCCGACGGTCATGACCGCCGACAACATCCGCGACCGTGAGGAGCTGCAGGAGCAGATCCGCGCCCTCGGCGAGCTCAAGATGATGGCCGAGACCTATGGTTTCGACATTTCCAACCCTGCTACCAACACGCAGGAGGCCATCCAGTGGATGTACTTCGCCTACCTTGCTGCCGTCAAGGAGCAGAACGGCGCCGCTATGTCCATCGGCCGTACCTCTACGTTCATCGACATCTATGCTGAGCGCGACCTTGCCAACGGTACCTTCACCGAGGAGCAGATCCAGGAGTTCGTGGATCACTTCATCATGAAGCTCCGCATGGTCAAGTTTGCCCGTACCCCCGAGTACCAGGCCCTGTTCACCGGCGACCCGCAGTGGGTCACCGAGTCCATCGGCGGCATGGGTGTCGACGGCCGCACGCTCGTTACCAAGATGAGCTACCGCTACCTGCACACGCTCGAGAACATGGGCACCAGCCCCGAGCCCAACATGACCGTTCTGTGGTCGACCCGTCTGCCCGAGAACTTCAAGAAGTTCTGCGCCAAGACTTCTGTCGCCAGCTCCTCGATCCAGTACGAGAACGACGACCTCATGCGCGTTTACCACGCGACGACTACGGCATCGCCTGCTGCGTGTCCTCCATGCGCATCGGCAAGGAGATGCAGTTCTTCGGCGCCCGCGCCAACCTGGCCAAGTGCCTGCTGTATGCACTCAACGGCGGTGTTGACGAGGTCTCCAAGAAGCAGGTCGCCCCAAGTATCGCGCCGTCGAGGGCGATACGCTCGATTACGACGACGTTGTGGCCAAGTACAACGACATGATGAAGTGCTCGCTGGCGTGTACGTCAACTCGCTGAACATCATTCACTACATGCACGACAAGTACTGCTACGAGCGCATCCAGATGGCTCTGCACGACAAGCACGTGCACCGCTGGTTCGCTACGGGCATCGCTGGCCTTTCCGTCGTGGCTGACTCCCTGTCCGCCATCAAGTACGCCAAGGTCCACCCCGTCCGTGACGAGAACGGCATCATCGTCGACTTCGAGACCGAGGGCGAGTTCCCCAAGTACGGTAACGACGACGACCGCGTCGACCAGATCGCTCACGACGTTGTGCACCAGTTCATGGAGTACATCCGCATGAACGATACCTACCGCAACTCCGTGCCTACGACCTCGGTTCTGACCATTACCTCCAACGTCGTGTACGGTAAGAAGACCGGCTCCACGCCCGACGGCCGCAAGGCTGGCCAGCCGTTCGCCCCGGGTGCTAACCCCATGCACAAGCGCGATAGCCACGGCGCCATCGCTTCGCTGTCTTCGGTTTCCAAGCTCCCGTTCCGCGATGCTCAGGACGGCATCTCCAACACCTTCTCCATCATCCCGAGTGCGCTCGGCAAGGAGGACCAGGTGTTCTTTGGCGATATCGACCTTGATCAGCTGGGCGAGTAACTATTGTTAGTGCTATACTAACAATAACGATTACTGATTAGCGCGCCGGTTTCGGCCGGCGCCTATTAATCGAAGGAGACACATTATGAAGGTTTCTGAAGTTTCCGAGACTCAGGCCGATAACCTGGTCCACATGCTCGACGCTTACGCCGAGAAGGGTGGCCACCACCTGAACATCAACGTCTTCAACCGTGAGACGTTGCTCGACGCTCAGGCTCACCCCGAGAAGTACCCGCAGCTGACCATCCGCGTTTCCGGCTATGCCGTGAACTTCCACACGCTCACCAAGGAGCAGCAGGACGAGGTCATTTCGCGTACCTTCCACGACAAGTTCTAAAGGGTTCAACTCCTGTAGGATTACTGGGGCCGTTTGGGTTATTTCCCAAAACGTCCTCGGACATGCAAAGAGGCTCCGCTGCGCGCGTTGCGCGGCGGAGCCTCTTTGCGTCCTGCGGGATGTTTTGGAAAATAACCCAAAACCGGCCATGTGGGGTCCTTTGGAGTCACCCTTTAGGCGGAACTCTCCTAATTATTTGGATGAGTCGTTTACTTACTTGTACTGTTACCGTCTTCCCGCTCTTGTTGGGGTATGCTTTGTTCGTATGTAACGTATGACATGTTGATGGGGGAGGGTGCTATGGCTCGCGAGAGTGCTCGTTCTAAGGATACGGCTAAGCCTGGCATCAAGGAAGTTGCGGCGGTGGCGGGGGTTTCGCCTACTACGGTATCTCGCGTGCTTAATAATCGCGGCTATATTAGCCAAGAGACCCGCGATAAGGTCCATGCCGCGATGAAGCGCATCAACTATACGCCCAACGATATCGCCCGTGCCATGCTCAACGGTCGCCTGAATCTTATCGGTATGATCGTCCCCTATGTCAGCAGTCCGTTTCATGCCCAAGTGGTTCAAGTCATTGAGCATACCCTGGCCGAAAACGGTTTTAAGATGCTGCTGTGCAATAGCGCCAATCGACCCGAGCTTGAGCGCTCTTATATCGACATGCTTCGACGCAATATGGTTGATGGCGTCATCGTCAACTCGCTTAATATCGGTGCCGAGCGTATGCCGAGATGGGTTTGAGTCTGGTTGGTATCGACTGCGACCTTGGCGAGGCCTCTGTTCAGATTGCGAGCGACAGCTATAGTATCGGCGAACTTGCCACGCGTCGCCTGATCGATGACGGGTGTTCGCGCATCCTGTGCCTGCGCAGCAATAGCCGCATGCGCATGCCTGCCAATAAGCGTACCGATGCCTACCTCGATGTTGTTGAGCAGGCCGGTTTGCCCGCGCTTGTCCGTGAGGTCGAGTTCGTTAAGCCCGACGACGAAAAGAGCGCGGTCGTTGCGAAGATCCTCGATGAGAACCCCGATATTGACGGCATCTTTGCGGGAGACGACACGATGGCGGCTATCTGTCTTAACGTGATGAAGCAGCGCGGCTTGAGCGCTCCGGGCGATATTAAGGTCGTGGGCGCGGATGGTGCCCGCCGCACTATGACGTTTATGCCTGACTTAACAACCGTTCGCCAAGATATCGATCGCATCGGAGAGCTCGCGGCGCAATCCATCATTGCTCTTATTAACGGCGAAAAGCCGAATCGAATATCAAGCTCCCCGTTGAACTCATTGAGGTAAAACCGCGTAGTTCATCCCGTGCCAAAAGAATTCCTCAAACACCTCTGATGACCGTTCGCCGGCATATGTCAACCGTTTGCCGACGACTGGAACTGCGAAAAGACGTATTGGTGTGAAAACGTTTGACATATGAAAACGATTGACATATCTTGCAGTTGTACCGAGTTAGTATCTCGTGAGAAAGGAAGTCTCGGATGCACAAGGTGTATTACCAGCCTGAGGGAATTTGGGTAGGCGACATCATGCCGTACGGCGAGGACGGCACGTTCTATCTCTATCATCAGCGTGACACGCGAAACCCCGGACCTTTCGGAGAGCCGTTTGGCTGGGCACTCGCGACAACCAAGACTTCGTCAATTACAAAGACTTTGGCGAGAGCCTTGAGCGTGGCGGCGACGAGGAAGTCGACCAGTATGTTTATGCCGGCACGGTGTTTAAGGTGGGCGACAAGTACCATGCGCTCTACACTGGTTGCAATCGCGATAAGGTCAAGGCACGCTTGATGAAGCAGGTTCTTCTTCACGCAACGAGTGACGACGCCGTCAAGTGGGAGAAGAACATCGCCGAGACGCTGCTTCCGCCCCAGGAGGGTTACGATGACCGCAACTGGCGCGATCCCTTTGTGCTTTGGGATGAGGAGAACGAAGAGTACATGCTCATCCTCGGCACGCGTGTGGGCGAGGACAAGCGTCTGATGACCGGTCGTCTGGTCAAGTTCACCTCCAAGGACCTGGATACCTGGGAGTTCCAGGGCGACTGGTGGAATCCGGGCCTGTACACCATGTTCGAAATGCCTGATCTCTTTAAGATGGGCGACTGGTGGTATCTGGTGTTCTCCGAGTACAGTGATGGCAACAAGACCCGTTACCGCATGTCTCGCTCTATCAACGGTCCTTGGATCACTCCTGCGGACGATTCCTTCGATGGCCGCGCGTACTATGCCGCGCGTACCGCATTTGATGGCGAGCGCCGCGTTCTCTTTGGTTGGGTTCCTACGCGTGACGAGGGCGGCGACCCCAGCTCTTACCTGTGGGGTGGCACCTTTATGCCTCTCGAGATCGTTCAGCGTGCCGACGGAACGCTCGGCACCAAGCTCCCTGACAGCATGCTTGGCGCCTTTGGCGAGGCTAAGGCAGTCGAGGCCTTTGAGCTTTCCTGCGAGTCGGGCAAGGTCGAGCAGGTGCTCGCCGCGGATGCCGGTTCCACCTATATGCTCGATGCCGACATCGAGCTCGCCGGTGACGCTGCCGGCTTCTCGGTGAAGCTTGCCGAGGACGCCGAGTCCGGTCTTGCCTATGAGTTCCGCGCCAACCTGCGTGAGGGCAAGCTCGAGTTTACGGCGGCCCCCCAGTATCCGTGGTTCCAGGTCAACAACATGGGCCTCGAGCGTCCGTTGTTCTTTAAGGGCGAGGGCACTCATCATGTGCGCCTGGTCGTTGACGACGATATCGCGACCATCTTTGTCGATGATGTTGCGCTTACGCGCGCTTCTGCAATAAGCAGGGCCAGGGTGTGGCACTGACGGTCACCGACGGTACGCTCAAGTGCGCAAATGCAACGATCGCGTCTCTGTAATGGCATCAAAACGTTTTATGATTCGTAAGGGAATGGAGAGGAACATGGACTACAAAGTAGTGTCTCAGCAAGTCGTCGATAACGTCGGCGGTCTGGAGAACATCGAGGGCGCCACGCATTGCGTTACGCGTCTGCGTCTGGTGCTCAAGGATACGAGCAAGTACAACAAGGCCGAGCTCGAGAACATCGATGGCGTCAAGGGCGTGCTGTACAACAGCGGCCAGCTCATGATCATCTTCGGTACCGGTACGTCAACAAGGTCTACGATGAGTTTATGGCTCTGACGGGCGTTAAGGAGATCAGCGCTTCCGAGGTCAAGCGCCGAGGCGGACAAGAAGGGCAAGTTCTTCTCGGTCCTCAAGGTATTCTCGGATATCTTTATCCCCATCATTCCCGCTTTCGTCGGCGCTGCTATCATCATCGGCCTTAAGTCGCTGATCGTTGCCAACGGCCTCTTTGGCATGGAGGGCAGCCTTGCCGACCACAGCGAGTTCCTCAAGAACCTCGCAAGCTTCTTTGCCATTATCGCCACCACGTTTGACTACCTGCCTGTCCTGGTTATGTACAGCGCGGTGAAGCGTTTTGGCGGTAACCCGATTCTGGGCATCCTCGTCGGTATCGTCATGGTTCACCCGAGCCTTATGAACCGTAACGCGTTCGTTATGGATCCGTCGGGTGCTGAGTACTGGAACTTTGGTCCGCTCTCCATCCCCATGGTTGCTTTCCAGGGCGGCGTGTTCCCTGCAATCCTGACTGCCTGGTTTATGGCCAAGGTCGAAAAGATTGCCCAGAAGTACATCCCCGAGGTCGTCTCGTTTGTCTTTGTCCCGACCGTTACCCTGATTCTTGCTAACGTTGCCCTGTTCACCGTGTTCGGCCCGCTCGGCAACCTGATCGGCGACGTCCTCGCTGGCGTAATCGATGTCCTGTACAACAGGATGGGCGTCTTTGGCGCCTTTGTCTTTGCCGCGTTCCTGCAGCCGCTCGTCGTTACCGGTACGCATCAGTTCATCCAGGGTATTGAGGCCAACCTCGTTGCCACGACTGGCTTCAACTACATCCAGGCAATCTGGTCGGTTCCATCATCGCCCAGGGCGGTGGCGCCATCGGCATGTACCTCATTCACAAGAAGCATTCCAAAGAGCGCAACATCTGCATGTCGTCCTTTATCCCGACGCTGGTCGGTATCTCCGAGCCCGCAATCTTTGCTGCAAACATGCGCTACTCGATCATCCCGTTCATCTGCGCTTGCATCGGTGCAGGCTGCGGCGGTGCCTTCGTGAAGCTCTTTGAGGTGCGCGCCATCGGTCAGGGTCTGACCGGCGTGCTTGGCCTGCTCATCGTCACGCCCGAGACGCTCGTGTGGTATGTGGCTGGCAATCTCATCGCCTTTATCGTGCCGATCGTCTTGATCTTTGCCTACAACAAGGCAAAGGGCGTGCCGACCACTGATGAAGAGGGCGCTGGTGCTGGCTTCGATGTCAGCTTCTAGTTGAGCCGTTCAGCGTAATCTGAGGATAAGTCCATTTGGGGAAGGGCGTTCGACTCGTGTGAGTCGAGCGTCCTTCCCCATAGACGAGAAAGTCAACGGCGATGTTTAATCAAAAAAATAAGGTGACACGCGCGGACTATGAGCAGTGGCGTGCCGGACAGGATGAGACGGCGGGTCGCATCGCGTCCGACCCCGATAGGCTCCTGTTCCATGTGGAGCCTGAGCTTGGCTGGCTCAACGACCCCAACGGTTTGGTGCAGATCGGTGATACGTATCACATCTATCACCAATACGATCCATTCGAGCTGCGCATGGCGGTCCAGTGATTTGGAATCATCTGACAACAAAGGATTTTGTGACGTACGAGAATCGCGGCCCTGTGCTGTTCCCCGATTCCGATTTGGATTCGAGCGGAGCGTATTCTGGTTCTGCCTTTGTACACGACGGCAAGATTCACTACTTCTATACCGGCAACGTCAAGCATTTTGACCGCGATGATTACGACTACGTGTTGACGGGCCGTGAGCAAAACCAGATTCATGTGGTTGCCGAGAACCCCGACGAATTGGGCGAGAAGCGCATAGCTGTTGGGCCGGTCGATTACCCCGACGATATCGGTACGCACGTGCGTGATCCCAAAATCCTTGAACACGATGGTATCTACTACATGGTTCTGGGCGCTCGTACGAAAGACGACCGCGGCTGCGTGCTTGTCTATACCTCGAGCGATCTAGAGGACTGGAGCTATGCGACGCGCATTGAGTTGGGCGAGAAGTTTGGCTTTATGTGGGAGTGCCCCGATCTGTTTGAGCTCGATGGTGAGCTTATTCTCGTTTGCTGTCCGCAGGGTGTGTCCGCCGATGGATGGCGTTACCGCAATCCGCACCAGTGCGTGTGGTTTCCATCGAGCCGATTGGGAGGCGCCGAGTTTTAAGATCGCCGGGCAGGGCATGCCCCCGATGGTCGATGCCGGCTTTGATTTCTACGCACCGCAGTCTTTTGAGGATGCTGCGGGTCGGCGTTTGATGATCGGGTGGTCGGGTTGCCCCGATGCGACGGCAAAAAGCCCGACGGTGGCACGCGGGTGGCAGTGCGCGTTGACGGTGCCGAGAGAACTGAGCATGCGCGATGGTAAGCTCTGTCAGCAGCCGGTGCACGAGATTGAGAGGATGCGCGGCGACTGCGTTTGCGCGACAGGCGGTGAAACCGTTGAGGAGCCGGGCCGCCTGTTTGATCTTGTGGTTTCCTGTGAGGCGCCAGGTGATCGAGCTCGAAATCCGCAAGGGTGTCTTTGTGCGCTATGCAGACGGGATGCTTACCCTCGACATGGGTGACGAAGGCTATGGGCGCGACCAGAGGTCGATCGAGCTCAGCGAGCTTCGCGACCTGCGCGTGCTTTCGGACACTACGATGGTCGAGATTTTTGCAAATGGCGGCGAGGCGGCACTTACGAGCCGTACCTATTCGCCGGCGGTTCCGGCGATGGGGTTGCATGCCGAGGGTGCGGCGTCGATGGATTTCTACCGCCTCGCGCATTAACCGTGTGTGGAGCGCGATTGGACTTGCTGGGCGGAATGTGTCGCAGTTGCTGCAGCGAACTACCGTTCATCGCGTATAGCTACCGTTTGCGGAATAAGTAACACTCCTTAATAAACCGTGTAGAATCTCAGATAAGCACGGAGTTTTCCAGGGAGACGCTGTCCTTTGTTGTGTGCAAGGGGCGGCGTCTCTTTGCGCTTGGACGCCGTTGTGCAACAGTGCGGCGGTGCGTGCCATGTATTGAAAAGCCAATGTCGAGATGGGTCGTGATATTAATGGGCAAGTACGTAATCGTGGTCGAGTCTGGGTCGGATGTGACGCCGGAGCTCTGCGAGCGCTACGGCATCGTGCGCGTGCCCATGCATGTCACGATTGGTGACGAGACCGTCGAGGACGGCTCGATCGATCCGCTCGAGATTTATTCGCGCTGCAATGAGTTTGGCGTGATGCCCAAGACCAGTGGCTGCGCGCCTGCGGATTTTGCTCACGTGTACGACCGCATTCACGCTGAGCAGCCCGACGCGACTATTTTGCATCTTGCATATTCCGAGGCCACGACCTGTTCGCATCAGTCCTCAAAGATTGCGGCCCAGGGGCGCGACTACGTGTTCTCCATGGACACGCGCTTTGTCTCGGTAGGCCAGTCGCTTGTTGTCGTCGAGACCGCCAAATACATCGAGGCTTACCCCGATGCCACCGTCGACGAGATCTTCGCCTTCGCGAACTCCGTCATGGACCGCGTGCTGTTGGGCTTTGTTCCTACGGACCTTGCCTTCCTTAAGGCGGGCGGTCGCTTGTCCAACGTCGCGTTCCTGGGCGCCCATCTGCTCAAGATTAAGCCTGCATTGAGGTAACGGGCGGCAAGTTCGTGGCAACCAAGAAGTTCCGCGGCTCTATGCTCAAGTGCGCCCGCGCCTTTATTGATCACATGGTTGCCAAGGGCGAGATTGACTACTCGCACATTGGCCTGGCGTATTCGGTAGGTCTTTCCGAGGAGCTGCGCGACGACATGGAAGTCTATGCACACGATCTTGGCTTTAAGGACATTACCTGGACTCAGGTCGGCGGCGTCATCTCGAGCCATTGCGGCCCGACCGCCTTCGGCGCGGTGCTCACGCTTAAGGCGTAAGGCCTGGAGTCTATCGATTTCTATTGCCTCGGCGGTGGGCGGGTTGCGATAACCCTCCCGCCGCTTTTGCGTGGAGTCAAATAGGACGACCTAATTGACCTCTAAACCGTTTCGCCATCATATGTATGGGCTAGAATGGCTCTGGCATTTATGTAACTAAAACCAATGAGAGGCAAGGTAGCGGGAATGGCTGAGATGACGCTCGAGGGTGTGGACGCTCGTCCCGAGGACTCCGCGTTTGCCCTGGGCCGCGTACATTCGATCGAGACGATGGGTACGGTTGACGGTCCCGGCATCCGCTTCGTAGTGTTTGTCCAAGGCTGTCCCATGCGCTGCGCGTATTGCCACAATCCCGATACCTGGTCGGTTAACGGCGGCACCATGGTGACCGTCGAGCATCTGATGGACGAGTTCCAGAGCAACCATGAGTTTTACCGCAGCGGTGGCATTACCGTTTCGGGCGGCGAGCCGCTTCTGCAGCCCGAGTTTTTGGCCGACCTGTTCCGTGCAATGCACAACAACCCCGATGGTCGTGTGCATACCTGCCTGGATAGCTGTGGCTACGCCTTCGACCCTCAGCATCCCGAGAAGTTCGATGCCGTGCTCAACGAGACCGACATGGTACTGCTCGATATTAAGCATGCCGACCCGGTCGAGCATAAAAAGCTGACCGGTTGTGATCCCGCACGCATCCTGGCGTTTGGCGATGAGCTTGCACGTCGCAATATCAAGGTCGTTATCCGCCACGTGGTTGTGCCGGGCATTACCGACACGGCGGAGGAGTGCGAGAAGCTCGGTCGCCTCATCGCTCCATGGCACAACGTGGTGGGCCTGGAAATGCTGCCGTATCACACGATGGGTGTCGTCAAGTACGAGCAACTGGGCATTCCCTATAAGCTCGAGGGCGTGCCCCAGATGGATACCGCGCGCATGCCCGAGCTGCGCAATGCCGTTATGGCCGGTATGAAAAAGCGCCGTGCGGAGCTCAAAAACGCTATCGGATAGCATGCCATAGCCCTCATATCCCCTCGTTCCCAGCTGAGTTGCGGTGGAATAGTTCTTGTTTTTAGGCCCATGTCGCCCAAACAGGAACCATTTCACCGCAACTTCGTTTGGTAGAGATGCGCAACAGAATCGTGCCATTTGGATAAATACGCTTGTGGTTTCTTTAAAGACACCTTAAACGCTGCTGAATATCTTTGGAAAGAAATGCCTGCTCGGTATCATGCTGCTCGTATATAAACGGTGGCAGTCAGGAGACCACGTGCGAAACATCGCATCGCGGGACGAGTATGTGCCGCAGCATGGCAGCAGATATAAGACGAAGGGCACGTCTTCGCGTGGCCTTGCCGGCGCTCGCATCCGCGTGAGGAAGATTGCCGCTATTGGGATGCTAACGTCGGCGGTTATTATCCTCGGAATTACCGTTAAAACCTACGCCTCGGAGCGAACGGGCGCCCAGATGCGTCAACGGTACAGCTGCAAAACGAGAAGGTTTCAAAGTCCAAAGCGTCGGCAGATCAAGCTCTGTCGACGGCAGATCTCAAGACGAGACTTTCGAAGGCGGACTTCAACGATATCCCTTCGGGTGATACCGTTCGGACCTTCTCGTTGGTGGATAACAAGACTCCTGCCTTGGAGGATGAGAGCCTTGCCTCGCTCCAGGATGCCCTGTGTCGGGCGCAGGAGCTGGGCGACGTGGGTGTAGTGTTCTACGACCTATCGAGTGGTAGGGGCGTGACGTATAACGCCGATGTTGAGGTGTATGGAGCGAGCAGTTATAAGGCGCTGTATGCACTCTATATTTGCGAGATGTTGGTCGAATCGGGGCAGGTGTCGCTCGATGGGCCTTTAGCCACGTATGGTGGTTACAGCATGGGCTGGCAGACAGTGCGTGACCTTATCGAGGCCGCGGTCGTCAACTCGGACAACGATTCGTTTATCGCGTTACGCGCGGCGTTTGACCATGATGGCTATGAGGATTGGATTGCCAATCTGGGTGTTGATGACGAAACGGCACTGAATCCGATGAGTGATTTTCCGACCTACTGCCCGCGCACTTCTGCGAGGTTATGGCGTGAGATGAGCGAGTATCTGAGCATGGATACCGAGACTTCACAGTGGTTGTCGGGCCTTCTGGCATCAACATCGCGCTCGTTTATTCGCGATGGCATTGCGGACGAGCAGGTTTTGGTGCGCAACAAGGCAGGCTGGATTAGCGAGGATGGTTACTACTCGACATGCGATGCGGGCCTTATCGACATCGATGGCTGTACCTATGTCATGGGTATCATGACATCGATGCCGTGGAGCGACCGCTCGAGCGAGGTTACGGCCGCGATTGCAAAGGCTCTGTTTGATACGCGAGCTGCACTGGCTTAGCGTGTTCGTTTGACGAGGTCAAACAAAATGCTGGTACCATACCGTGGTTGAGAATTTCGAATAGGTTTGGGGAATGGCATGGCTACCATTGCGATTATCGGTGCGCTCGAAAAAGAGATCATGCAGATTAAGGAAGAGCTGAGCGACGTTTGCGAGGCACGGGAGGCAGGCTTGACCGTTGTGAGCGGTGAGCTCGACGGCCTGACAGTTGTCGCCACAACGGCGGGCATGGGCACGGTGAACGCCGCCGCTGCAACACAGCACCTCATTAGCAAGTATGCTCCGCAGGCTGTTGTGTTTTCGGGCATTGCGGGCGGTTTGAACCCCAAGCTCCATATCGACGACGTGGTCATTGGCAAACGCCTGCGCTATCTGGATACCGATACCGCGCTTATCGCCGAGTCCGCACCGGGGCTCGAGGAGTTTGGCTCGACGCCCGCGCTGGTCGATATTGCCGCCGAAGTGCTTGCTGAGCGTGGGTTTGTTGACGCTTCGACAAATGCAGTCGCTTCGAATGAGGGCACCAAGCAGTTCCTGGTCGGCACGATTGCCACGGGTAACCGCTTTGTGACGGGCGCCACCATGCGCAACGACGCTATCGAGGCGACGCATGCCGATTGTGTCGGCATGGAGGGCGCGGCAATTGCCCATGTCGCAACCAAAAATGGTGTCGATTGCCTGGTGTTGCGCGCTATCAGCGATAATTGTGACGAGGCGTACGATGCAATTTGCGAGCGCGAGTTCGATCTGTTCGAGTACGCGCGTGTCGCAAGTGACATCACGCTCGATATCGTCCGCCGCATTGCCGCTGCGCAATAGCGCGTCTATTTGTAAGAACCTACGACCAAGGAGTGTCCATGGCCGATTCCATTAACTATCAGCTTGCCAAGTTCGTCGCCAGCTACGGCAAGGTTTCGCAGATCCCCGAGTCCACCTGCCCCGAGGTGAGCTTTGTCGGCCGCTCCAACGTGGGCAAGTCGTCCATCATGAACAAGCTCTTTGGCCGCAAGAACCTGGTCAAGGTTTCCAGTACGCCGGGCAAGACGAGCAACATCAACTTCTTTGAGGCCGATGACGTGCATTTCGTGGACCTGCCGGGTTACGGTTTCGCCCGTCGCTCCAAGGCCGAGCGCGACCGCTGGGCCGAGCTTATCGGCGACTTTTTCGACTCCGAGCGCAGCTTTAACTTGGTCGTCTCGTTGGTGGACATTCGTCACGACCCCAGCAAGCTCGACCACGACATGATCGACTACCTACAGGGCAACGAGTTCAACTTTATCGTCTGCCTCACCAAGGCCGACAAACTCAGCCGCACCCAGCAGGCCCGCCAAGCAGCAGCCATCAAAAAGCAGCTCAACGTCCCGGCCGAGAACGTGATCATCACAAGCTCCCAGACCGGTACCGGCATCGACGAACTCAAGCGCCGCATCGCCGAAGCCTGCCTCTAATAAGTGCCCCAGCCTAGCAAGAGCCCCTATCAATAAAAGGCCATGATTTCAGCCTGGCGCCCCTTCAAAGCGTGGGTCCCTGTAGACATCGCTAGCTACGTTGCCATAGGCCACCCAGGGGCATCCCCTTAAAAACATTCCGCAGCACGAGGCCCGCTTATCCGCAGCTCCGAAGGAGCAGGATAAGTGGGCCTCAAGTGCGAGGACGTTTTTAAGGGGATGCCCCTGGGTGGCCCGGACAGACCGATCGGCGATGTCTACAGGTACTCGATTTGAGCGCCTTCCGTGTCGCACGTCAGAATATGCGTATCACACTTAGGGAACTGCTCGCGCAGCTTGACCTGCAGGAACTTTGCCACGATGGTGTCGTCGGTCACAGCCATGAGGGTCGAGCCCGAGCCGCTAATCCAGATGGTCTTAGCGCCGCCGTTAAGGCAGGTGTCGCGCACGGCGTTGTAGTCGGGAATCAGGCGGCGACGATAGGGCTCCTGAATGCGGTCGTCATTGGCGGCGGCAATCAGGTTGAGGTCACCGGTCTCCAAGCCGCGCGTCATACCGGCGATGCGGCCCATCTGCCACACGGCGGTGGAGAGCGGAATCTCCTGCGGCACGACCTTGCGCGCCTCGCTCGTGTGTACCTCGTAGGCGGAATCACGGTAATAAAACGCAGGCGATCGCTCACCTCGTAGCGCAGGCACTGGGGGAGCGAATCGGTCGGCGTAAAGGAGCAGACGGCGCCGCCCAGGATAGCGGGGGCGACGTTATCGGGATGGCCCTCGACCTCGGTGGCGATGCGAACCAGCTCGGCGCGGTCGACGGTGTGGCCTGTCAGTGCGGCGGCGGCCATAATGCCGGCGACGACGCAGGTGGAGCTGGAGCCCAGGCCGCGGGCGACGGGCACGTCGGTCTGGATGTCGATGGCAACGGGAAAAGCCGGCTCGCCCCAGGCGGCCAGAGCATCGACAAAGCTTACATAGACCAGGTTATTCTCGTTTTGGAACTCTTCGGGGCAGCCCGTGATGGTGAGCTTGTCGGCGCGCTCAAAGGTAAAGTGCGAGTAGAGGCTGACGGCCATGCCGAGGGTATCGTAGCCAATGCCCAAGTTGGCGCTTGTTGCTGGGACGGTGATCTTGATCATGTGAGTCTCCTGGCGTGCCTGGCTGTTTAGTTCGCTGCTCGGGCAGTCCTGCGCAAGACGGAAAGCACATTAAGTGCTTTCCTTTGCGTGCGGAACTCGCGACGAACTAAACAGCCAGGCACGCTATGCACGTTCGTCATCATCCCGGTAGGTATCTGATAAAAGAAGGTGCGCCGGCTTTCGCCGCGCCTTATATGGGGTTTAGTTGGTAGCCATCTTTTTTGCTGCAGACTCTACGTAGTTGGCCATGTCGGCTACGTCGCAGACGTCTTCGAAGCGGACGGGTTTGGACTCGAGCTCGGCGAGCTGGGTCGGGGCGACCGTGTTGGTGGCCTGCTCGAGTACACGCATGGCCTCAAAATCATCCTCGGGAACGTCGAGGCCCAGGGCGTCGCAGCAGGCGCGTGGGAACTTGTAGGGGCTGGCGGTCGAAAGCAGCACGCGGGCCTAGCGCTCGGCGGGGGCGACCTGCTCAAAGACGTGATAGCCGCAGGCGGTGTGCGGGTCGATCACGTAGCCGTTGGCGTCCCAGCAGCTCTTGATGGCGGCGCGGACCTCGTCCTCGCTGGCCCAGCCGCAGCCAAACACGCTCTGAATCTTTGCCAGCAGGTCGGCGGGAACCTCATAGCGACCAGTCTGTGCCAGCTGCTCCATAAGGCCGGCAACGAGCTCGCAGTCGCCATCGGACAGGAAGTACAGCATGCGCTCCAGGTTGGAGCTGATGAGGATGTCCATCGACGGCGAGATGGTCGTGAAGAACGGACGGTTGCGGTCGTAGACGCCGGTGGTCAGGAAGTCAGCCAGAACGTTGTTCTTGTCGCTCGCGACGATGAGCTTGGCAACGGGCAGACCCATGCGCTTGGCGTAGTAGCCGGCCAGGATATCGCCAAAGTTGCCGGTCGGCACGCAGAACTCCACGGCATTGCCGGCCTCGATGGCACCGGCGCGCAGCAGCTGCGCATAGGCGGCAAAGTAGTAGACGACCTGCGGCACCAGGCGCCCGACGTGATGGAGTTGGCGCTCGAAAGCACCGTGCCGGCGGCTTCAAGGCGCTCGGCCAGCTCCTTATCGGCAAAGATGCGCTTGACGGCGCTCTGGCGTCGTCGAAGTTGCCGCGGATGCCGCAGACGGCGACGTTGCCGCCCTCCTGCGTGGACATCTGCAGATTCTGCACGCGGCTGACCTTGCCTCGGGATAAAAGACGGTGATGCCCGTGCCCGGGGCGTCGGCAAAACCGGCAAGTGCGGCCTTGCCGGTGTCGCCCGACGTGGCGGTGACGATCATGATGCGCTCGGCGCCGCGTCCTTGGCGGAAGTGCGGGCCATCAAGCGGGGAGCATCTGCAGGGCGACGTCCTTAAAGGCGCTCGTGGGGCCGCCAAAGAGCTCCATCACATAGGTCTGAGGGGCGTCAGCGCCCGGCGCAGCGTCGAGTTTGACGAGCGGCGTAACCTCTTCACTCGCGAACGTGCCGCGGTATGCCTCGTCGACACACGCCGAAATTTCTTCGGTCGTGTAATCATTCAGTAACATTCCCAACACATCTTGAGCGATTTCAAAGTACGATTTATCTGCAAGCGAGCTGATATCGACCTGCTGGGTGCCGAGCTCGTCCGAGACAAACAGACCCCCGTCGGGAGCGATGCCGGTGCGGATTGCCACCTTACTTGAGCACGATAAAGTGCGTCCTCGTGTACTATGATAAGTTCCCATATAACACTGCTCCTCGGATGCCTTGGTCCCAATCGGTGAAACCATGGTATCAGAGCGCGCAAAATAGGTTCGCAGAGGCTTTTTAGAAAGGTAACCTCCAGCCCATGATTAAGATTGCCAAGTTTGGCGGCTCGTCGGTCGCCGACGCCGAACACTTTAAGAAGATCAAGGCCATCGTCGATGCGACCCGGCTCGCCGTTTTGTGGTGGTTTCCGCCTGCGGTCGCCGCTTTAAGGGCGACACCAAGGTGACCGACCTGCTCTACCTGGTTAACGCGCACGTTAAGTACCACGTGTCGTGCGAGGAGCTGCTCGAGGACATCGGCCAGCGCTACTTTGATATTGCCGACGAGCTGGAGCTCACCTATCCCATCCGTGAGGAGTTCGCGGCCTTTGCCGAGCGCGCCCGCTCGGGCGGCTACTCCACCGAGGAGCTTGTGAGCCGTGGCGAGTACTTTACCGCCCGCCTGATGGCCGAGTACCTGGGCTTACCGTTCCTGGACGCCGCGACGGTTGTGGCGTTCCATCACGACGGTACGCTCAGCATGAATCGTACCTCCGAGTTGGTGCAGGAGTACGGTCAGCAGGGCGGCTTTGTTATGCCCGGTTTCTACGGCGCGACGCGTGAGGGCCAGATCAAGCTGCTCGATCGTGGCGGCGGCGATATCTCGGGCTCGATCTTGGCTAAGTGCCTGGGCGCCGATCTGTATGAGAACTGGACCGACGTCTCGGGCTTCTATTCTGCCGATCCGCGTATTGTTCCCGAGGCTCAGCCCATCGCCCGCGTTACCTACGAGGAGCTGCGCGAGCTTTCGTACATGGGTGCGAGTGTCCTGCACGAGGAGGCCGTGTTCCCCGTGCGCGAGGCCGGCATTCCGCTGGTCATCAAGAACACCAATGCGCCACAGACCCCGGCACCATCATTAGCGAGACGGCTGACGAGGGCGAGGCAGAGCCCATCATTACCGGCGTGACCGGCAAGCGCGGTTTTGTCGCCATCAACGTGGCCCGCGACCGCACCAAGCCCCGCGTTGGCTTTATGCGCCGTGCGCTTTCGGTCTTCGAGCGCTATGACGTTTCCGTCGAGCATATGCCACCGGCGTCGACCGCTTTGGCGCCGTGGTGCAGGAGCAGGATGTGCACGATTCGCTGTACTCGCTTGTGGGCGACATCCAGCAGGAGGTCGAGCCGCTCGAGATCGAGGTCGTTGAGGGTCTGGCGCTTATCGCTACCGTCGGTCGTAACCTGCGCGGCCGCGCAGGTATCTCGGGCCATCTGTTTGGCATGCTTGGCCAGGCCGGCGTGAGCGTGCGTATGATTTCGCAGAGCTGCGACGAGATCAACATCATCATCGGTGTCGAGGAGAAGGACTTCGACCTAGCGATTCGGACCATTTACCGTGCCTTCTCCGATGAGAACGGCATTGTGAAGGTCTCCGACCTGGAGGCTTCCGCGCCGGTCGATCCCGCTCTGGCTGCGCTCCACAAGTAGCTGCTATCTCGCTAGATTTTTGGGAGTTGCCTCAAAATCTACGGCGGGGCGTTTCGTTTCGGTTTCGTTTCGACGGGGCGGGTTTCGTGCCCGCCCCGTTCTTGTATAAACTGGCAACAATAATCGGCCTGCTCGGCGTGCGGGCAAAAGCCACAACCTTTAAAGGGGGAAGCATGAAACAGTACACGGTTGCTATTTTGGGCGCGACGGGAGCCGTGGGCACCCAGATGCTCGAGTGCCTCAACGAGCAGGAGTTCCCGGTCGGCAAGCTCAAGCTGTTGGCAAGCGCACGCTCCGCGGGCAAGACCGTTGAGTTCCGCGGCGAGCAAATCGTGATCGAAGAGGCTTGCCCCGAGGCCTTTGAGGGCTGCGACATCGTGCTCGGCGCTGCCGGCGACGATATCGCTAAGGAGCTGCTGCCCGAGGCCGTCAAGCGCGGAGCGTCGTGGTCGACAACAGCCACGCCTTCCGCATGGATCCCGAGGTGCCGCTGGTCGTGCCCGAGATCAATGCCGACGATATCAAATGGCATCACGGCCTTATCGCCAACCCCAACTGCGCGACCATTATCGGCCTGGTTCCCACCTGCCGCGTGCACCAGCTTGCCGGCGTGAAGCGTATGATCGTGTCCACGTATCAGGCAGCTTCGGGCGCTGGCGCGCCGGTATGGCCGAGCTCGAGGCTCAGCTGGCCGCCTGGCCGTGGCGAGGAGATTCCCGAGCCGCGCGCGTTTGCCGCCCAGCTGGCGAGCAACCTGATTCCGCAGATTGGCGGCGTCAAGGAGGAGGGCTTTACCTCCGAGGAGATGAAACTGCAGAACGAGGGCCGTAAGATCATGCATCTGCCGAGCTGCGCGTGAACTGCACCTGCGTGCGCGTCCCTGTGCTGCGTTCGCACTCCGAGAGCATTACGCTCGAGTTTGAGCGCGACATCACGGTGGAAGAGGCCCGTGCTGCGCTGGCTGCCGCTCCGGGCGTGAAGCTGGTTGACGATATGAGCGCCGAGGATGCGCACGATCGCTTCCCCATGCCGATGGATACGTCCGACCAGGACTGATCTGGGTCGGTCGCGTGCGTCGCGACATCTCGAACCCCGAGGCACGCGCGTATTACCTTCTGGTGCTGCGGCGACCAAATCCGTAAGGGCGCGGCGACCAACGCCGTCCAGATCGCTAAGCTGCTCTGCGAGTAGTGTGGCCTGTCCGGCGGGGCCGGGCTTAGTTTTCAGAACGTCCTCGACCATGTGTGGCGCTCCTATTTGGCAAGGTGTTTTTTAGAATCCATTTTGCGCTCGGCCTCGAAGGCTTGCCTGTCCCAATCGAGCGGAAGTCCGGCCTCGACCCATGCCTCGTAGGCCCTCCTTATGGGCTTGAGCTCCCTTTGGCCCCTCTCCAGCATCGAGATGTACTTCTCGCTGGTGCCCAGTATGGACGCCGTCCTCACCTGGCTGACCTTCGCCGCGCGCCTGGCCGCCACGAGCTCCGAGGCGTCCTCGGGCCTCCTGATCTCGTGCGGGCGCATCAGCGCCCGG
>ENA-OQCS01000630-OQCS01000630.1-human-gut-metagenome-genome-assembly--contig:-NODE-630-length-19680-cov-2.441927_pt1 | contig 19680 bp, 27 predicted proteins | sample MGYA00242757_ERZ504575 | MGnify/ENA primary metagenome ERZ504575 (study PRJEB26092, sample SAMD00036297) | human gut metagenome | host: Homo sapiens | study: EMG produced TPA metagenomics assembly of... | reverse complement strand
ATATTCTGGAAGAATAAAAATCATTCATATCTGTACAATAAATATTTTCAGATTTCAAATACTACTATGTCATTATAATGAAACGAAAGGATTTATCTAATGAAATTTTAATTCAGAAAACTTTCCAGATTCATTCCAGCAGCAGTCGCAGCAGACCAGCCAGAGGGCGCAGTCCGGTCGCGATATGCAGGTCCGACAAATGATTCCAGCGACTCTGCCGGCTCGCAGGATTCCAATACCGATAACAATTCTCCGGATTCGCAGCAGTCCGGCAACGCACAGAGCGATGCCCCAGCGCTGGCAAAACCACTATGCTGTTACTGATTTCCGGGCTTGCGAATCCCACAGAGGGAAAAGTGTTGTGCAACGGCAGCGATTTGTCACAGCAGGATCGTCACCCTTCGCCTTGCCCCGTATTCGACATGTCATGAATTTGGCAGGTCGGGTACGGGGCTTTTGCACATCCATGAAAGATATGCACAGCTTGCGAGTGTGTCTCACCGCTTTCGATTGGTTTGCGAACATCGGTTCGTTACACTGATTATCTGACTTATTGTCTGATTACGGTTGGGCGCGCGACATCATCCCATGAATGTTGGAGGTACAAGCATGAACGTCACGGTGTATTTAGGAGCTCACGAAGGCAACAACCCCGTATACAAGCAGGCCGTGGCGGAGCTGGCCATATGGATTGCCGAGAACGGGCACCGTTTGGTGTATGGCGGTTCCAACGAGGGGCTGATGGCAGTCATCGCCGACACTGTGCTTGAGCAGGGTGGCGAGGTGACCGGCATCGAGGCGCAGATGTTCGTGGACAAGGGTGTCGCGCACAAGAATCTGACCCAGCTCACCATCGTGCCGAATATCACCGAACGGCGTACTCGCATGATCGAGCTTGGCGACGTGTTCATCGCCTTCCCCGGCGGCACGGGAACGTTGGAGGAGATCAGTGAGGTTGTGTCGAAGGTTTGCCTTGACCAGTTGACGCAGCCTTGCATTTTCTACAATCTCAACGGTTTCTACGATGACATGAAGGCGTTGCTGCAGCGCATGATCGACGATGCTTCTCCACAGGGGAACGCCAGCATGGTATCTATTTCGCTTCGGATCTTGCCGAGATAGAGCATATTATCGCCATGCACAAGGCATAGGCGGCTCAGTAAGGTCGTTTTTATTCGACAGGTTTTTCAAGAAAATGGGGACGCCCAAACGACCCTCATAATCGGCCGGAATATCCTCCAACCGGCCCATCACAACCAACATGCATCCACATGCCCCGCAGCGCATCCGGTCAACTCCGGGATGCTTCGTTTGCCGAACTTACTGATCGGATGGAACCCGTATCCGTCGGCCACGCGAAGAATGGATTTGCGTTTTATTGTCTGCATGATTTACAGTTTCGTTACCATGAACATCCCGTTTGTCCTGCTGTACATTTTCCTCGGCGGCGTGCTCCTGTTCTCCGCCTATTCGCTCTGGGAGAAAGACAAAAACAATCGGAGGTAATGCAGAATGGACAGCAAGGCACTTCTTTCCTTGAACCATTTAAGCGTCTGGTACACCGCAGATCACCCCTTACTTTCTGATTTGCACTGGATCTAGGGGCAGCGGAAGATCAGTCATTTCAGTATTTCACATTCCGGGAATATCTAACGTATGTGGCGGCGTCCTATGGTGTCCCGCTGCCAGATGTGTCTGACCTCATAAGGGGATTTCACTTTGAGGACTATGCCAATGTTCTTCTATCGGTCGCGGATCTTCTTCCACTGCCTGCCATAGCGCTTGCCCGCGGAGTAGCCGCGCGTGAAATGCTTGTACTGCCGCTCCGCTTCCTTGCGATGCTTCTCACAGTATTGCTCGCCGTCCTCGCAAAGGTTCGGGCAGCCGGGGTGGCGGCAGGGGCGTCTTGGTTTTCTCGGCATGCGTGCCGCCTCCTTTCGGACAATAGAAAAGCCCCGAAAGGATTGCTCCTTTAGAGGCTTGAAATAGGTCGTCCGGACCGCGTTCTCCTTCTTTCGGCTTGTTATCTACGATGGGCGCATGGGTGCTTATAGAGAGTGGTTCGCGGTAACGCTACGCTTGCAAGACGGTTGAAACCTGAGTATTTATTTAATCCAGTTAGGCGTAGTGCTTTGTGATGCACATTGGCAATAAAAATCTTGAAAGACGATAAGCGGCTATGCGGGAATTACTACATGAGGATGATTTCCTACGATATACCCTGCAGAGCAAAGGCAAGGTATATTTGTGGGAAACGAGTAATCAATATGCATGAACGGCGCATGTCACCAAGGAGATGGTTTCGACATGGACAAGGATTTCCTTGCGATTTTTAATGCCATAAAGGCTGATGGGGCGAATGCAGACTACACCAAGCGCGGCATCGATCCGCTCTACTCCGTCGGGGCTGGCGCTCGCATCGTGGTCATCGGGCAGGCACCAGGCGCGGTGGCGGAAGAGACGCGCATCCCCTGGAACGACAAGTCAGGAGAGCGTCTGCGCGATTGGCTGGGTGTTTCTCGCGAGACGTTTTATGATCCTGAGCGGGTGGCGCTTCTCCCCATGGACTTTTATTTTCCGGGACATGGCAGGTCGGGCGATCTACCGCCGCGCAAGGGATTCGCCGAGCAGTGGCATCCTGCACTCTTGGCGCTCATGCCCAATGTTCGGCTCACTGTGCTTGTGGGCGCATATGCCGTCCGCAGGTACCTGCATCTCAAGAATTCGGACAGCCTTACAACCGTGGTGCGCGATTATGATGCTATATCGGCCGGGGATTCTTCCCTTTGGTGCATCCGTCGCCGCGCAACCAGCTATGGATGAGCAGGAATCCTTGGTTCGAGGCCGAGACCTTGCCTGCACTCAAGGCACGGGTCAACGCGGCGCTTGAACAGAGGTAAGTGGTTACGAAATCATCTGTGACGATAACTTCCAGCCATACAAGGAGGTTCATTCATGCAGAGAAGGACGTTGGGGACTCGTGAGGCGCTTGAAGGCATCCTCGAAGATGCCGCGACGCCAACGAGAGCGTTCGCGAGTGACTATGGTTATGACCTCGTCAGTCTTCTGCTGCCCGGTGATGAATGCTCGTATGTGATGGGCAACCCGCCGTTCATCGGCCATCAGCAGCACACGCAGCAGATCAAGGATGATATGGAACTGGTGTGCGGCAAGGCCGGAGGCTCGCTGGATTATGTGGCTGGATGGTATTTTAAAGCTATTGATTTCCTTGACGGGAATCCCTCCGCGCAATTCGCGTTCGTATCCACGAATAGCATCACACAAGGCCAGCACAAGTCGCCCCGCTATTCAAGCATGTGTCGAACGAGGGTGGCGTATCCGGTTCGCTCACCGTACGTTCTGCTGGGACGCTCAGACTACGGACAATGCGAACGTGCATGTCGTCATTGTCGGATTCGACAGAGGCACAAACGCTCCTGCGTTGTATGAATACGACGACATTAACGGTGAACCTGTGGAAGCACGTCCGGCTCATATCAACGGTTATTTATTGGATGCGTCTGATGTGTTCGTGGAGGCGAGGAGTCAGAAGACCGGTCCGTAAGGTCTTTGCCGTCCCGGATGGAAGAAATTCTGTAGGAATAAGGAGAGCCTCCCCAATTTGGAGAGGCTCTCCTTATAACCAATCTGGCTACCTTCTGATTACCCTTGGAGTCCAAAACAGCTTGATTTCAAGGGAAACTGGGTATAGGCCTCAGATGTGGAAGTACAGCTCGTACTCCAGCGGGGTCGGAGCCAGGCGGGCCTGGTCGATTTCACCACGCTTGATGCCGATCCAGGTTTCGATCAGGTCGTCGGTGAAGACGTCGCCTGCGGTGAGGAAGTCATGATCTTCCTCAAGGGCATCCATGGCCTCTGCCAGGGAGCTCGGAACCTGCTTGATGCCTGCGTGCTCTTCCGGCGGCAGCTCGTACAGATCCTTGTCGACCGGCTCCGGAGGCTCGATGTGGTTCAGGATGCCGTCCAGACCTGCCATCAGCTGTGCGGAGAAGGCGAGGAACGGGTTGCAGGACGGATCCGGAGCACGGAACTCGATGCGCTTTGCAGCCGGGGAGGTGCCGGCCAGCGGGATACGGATGGCGGCGGAGCGGTTGCGTGCGGAGTACACCAAGTTGACCGGAGCTTCGAAGCCGGGACCAGACGGTGGTAGGAGTTCAGGGACGGTTGGTGAAGGCCAGCACGGAGGAGGAGTGCTTGATCAGGCCGCCGATGTACCAGCGGGCAAGGTCGGACAGACACCGTAGTTCTTCTCATCGTAGAACAGCGGCTTGCCGTCCTTCCACAGGGACTGGTGGCAATGCATGCCGGTGCCGTTGTCGCCTGCGATCGGCTTCGGCATGAAGGTTGCGGCCTTGCCTGCCAGAGCGGCGGTCTCGTGAACGACGTACTTGTACTTCATCAGGTCATCGCCTGCGTGCTGCAGAGAGTTGAAGCGGTAGTTGATCTCCTGCTGGCCAGCGCCTGCCACCTCGTGGTGGGAACGCTCGAGAATCAGGCCGACCTTCTGCAGGTTGGCGACCATGTCGTCGCGCAGATCCTGGGTGTGGTCAATCGGCGGAACCGGGAAGTAGCCCTTCTTGACGCGGTTCTTGAAGCCGATGTTCGGGGTGCCGTCCTCTTCGGTGTCGACGCCGGAGTTCCACGGAGCCTCAATGGTGTCGACTCGTAGAAGGAGCGCTGCATGGAGTTCTCGTAGCGCACCTTGTCGAAGATGAAGAACTCGGCTTCGGGAGCGAAGGAAGCGGTGTCGGCGATGCCGGTGGACTTCAGGTAGGCCTCGGCCTTGCCGGCAACCTGACGCGGGTCGCGGGAGTACGGCTCGTCGGTCAGCGGGTCACGATGGAGAAGGCCACGTCGAGGGTCTTGTGCTTGCGGAACGGATCGACGAATGCGGTGGAAACGTCCGGCACCAGCTTCATATCGGATTCATTGATGGCCTGGAAGCCTTCCACGGAGGAGCCATCGAACGGCATGCCGTCGGTGAAGGCGTCCTTCAGGAATTCGCTTGCCGGCACGGTGAAGTGCTGCTGAACACCGATCAGATCAGTGAAGCGAACGGAGACATACTCGATGCCTTCCTTGTTGATAAGGGCCTCAGCATCAGCCTTGGTTTCAAGTGCAGTCACGGGACCGCTCCTTTCGAATAAGTAACTTACAGCTCTTAGTCTAGGAACGCGCGTTCGCTCACTCGCCAATTGGGTTACGAGAATGTTTCGTAATGACATATTCGAAGGATGATTTCGCGAAAACTGGGGTTCAATTGTTACGAACGCTCGTATTTGCCTCTGCAAAACCGTTCAATTTGTGGACATTCGTGTCGTCATGTCGCTTGCGACGTCCATTTCTTTTCTCAAAAACCTTACCGCATGCGCGCAGGCCAGCGGAAGGTAACGGAGATATGAAAAAAGGAACCTCGATAACGTGTTCATCGAGGTTCCCATATGTAAGCCGGCTTTAGATTCCAGGAAATCAGCGGCCACGCATAGCACGACGGCTGATGCGCTGCGGGTGCATCGGGTCGACGCCCTTCGGAATGCCCATGCCGTTCTTCATCTGCAGAGTGCGCAGACGCTCGTTGAGGATGTTCAGCTCGGTCTTGGTAAGCATGAAGCGGCTCTTCGGATGGATGGCTGCCATCAGCTTGTTCTTGTGGCTGGTCGGCTGGTAGCTCTTGCACTTGAGCACGGTCTTGCGCAGATTCTTCAGGCTCGTCTGATTCTTGCCCTGGCCGACGTAGATACGGTAGACGGGAATATCGGAACCGGCGGTCACACCCTTGATATTCTGCTCCTGACGGTCCATGGCACGCTTGACGCGATTGTAATCGCCCTCGCCGAGCAGATAAATGCCGTTGTAACCGGTGCCGCGCCAAATGGCGTCTTTGGTCTTCGGATCAACCACACCGGCTCCTGCGGAAAGTTGAAGCCAGCCTTGTTAATGTTGCCGAGCACGCTGATGGCAGCACCCTGACGCCTTCAAGCTTGGCGTATCCGACTTTGTCGCACGGTTGGTGAGCATCATGGTGGCGAACAGCAGGCCAAGCATGATGGCGAGGATCATGGACGTGATCCATCCGATCACCGACCACTTGAACACGATGCCAAGCACCACGAACACAACGATCGGCGCCACGAACACGCCGCCGCACAACCACGGAAGAGCCTTATCTTCGGCGTGGGTGTACTTGAAGATCTGAATGATCTGCTTGATGGTGCTTTGCTTCTTCTTTGGCTCTTCTTTGTCTGCCATCGACTTCCTCACTTGGTTATGCGGTTACTCACACTGGAACGGTAGTTTATCAGGAACCATGCCATATCGCACGGTTTCCGCCGTTTTTCCTTGATTGACGGGGATTATCGGGTATGTAGAGGCCTGCCATCCGCCTTAAGCAGCGCCTCGCCGAACGATTCACTGAAGGTGGGATGCGGGTGAATGAGCCTCGCCGCGGCGGCGAGCGGCACCCGGTTGCCGACCAATTGTTCGGCTTCCGCGATCAGATCGCTGGCGAGCGGCTTACGATATGCACGCCAAGCACGAGGGGAACATCCGGAGCGCCTGCCATCGCACCGCTGACGATGGTCATGGATCCGCCTTCCCCACTCATGAGCATACGCGAGTTGGACAACATGGGATATGCGGTTTCCTGCGGATTGATGATGGTTTCACACGATTTCGCATCGTCGAGTGCAAGACCGACGCTTGCCGCTTCAGGGAAAGAGAACACGACTTGCGGCACGGTTTCGTCGGATACCGGCTTGGGGTCAAGTCCTGCGATGGTTTCGGCGATGGTGATGCCCTGTTCAAACGCGCGATGAGCCAAAGCATGCCCCGGAGTGATGTCGCCCAAGGCCCATACGCCCTCCACATTCGTACGCCCATACGCGTCGGTCGAAACATAACCGCGTTCCTCCAATTCGATGCCGTTGGATGCGAACCAGTCGGCATCGGTGTTCGGCATACGTCCGATAGCAGCAAGCACCACTTCACCATATGCGGTGCGCTCCTCCTCGCCGCCGCCTTGCCTGTAATGCACGGTGCGCCCAAATTCGCACCGGTATCCACGTAATCCACCGACGCACGCGTCACCACGCTGATGCCGCGACGTTGAGCTCGCGGGTCAACGTCATCGAAGCCCGCTTCTCCCAAGACGACAGCACGCGGTCCTTGCGGATCAGCAACGTCACTTCGCATCCCGCGGCATTCCACAACGAAGCGAATTCCAACGCCACCGCACCCGCTCCGACAATCACCGCACTGGACGGGAACGTATCCAATTCCAAAGCCTGCGTCGAATCGATCAACGCACCTGAAAACGGGTTGCCCGGCAATGGTAACGGTCGCGATCCGGTCGCCAGCACAATATCTTCGCCTTTGATGGTAAGCTCCGACCCGACGGGTTCCTCCACTCCCGCCTTGAAGGAACGCATGACCTGCGCTTCTCCCCCGGCCGGCGCGACATGCACATCATGAACGTCCCTCAACTCAGCCTCGCCGCGGAACACCGTGACGCCGCGATGCGACAGCAATCCCGCCAACCCCTTCGTCATCGTCTCCACCGTGGACGTACGGAAGTCACGTAATTTGCCGAAATCAATGCTCTGTAAGGTGGCACTGATGCCCATACGTTCCGCCTGGCGTATGTTCTGCGCACTGTGTGCGGCCGTCAGCAACGCCTTCGACGGAATGCAACCACGATTGAGCAGGTGCCTCCCAACGTTTTGTCGCGTTCGATGAGCGCCACCGTTTTGCCGAGCTGCGCGGCACGCAATGCCGTGGAATATCCTCCTGGTCCCGCTCCGATGATGACAATGTCGAAATGCTGTTCAGTCATGCCTGCCCTCGTTGATTCGTGCGTTACAACTGGTTACATGGTAATGGAAAAGCCGTCGGTTTTCGCCGACGGCTTGAAAAAGCAACTGCGATTCTCGCAGAATGGATCACTCGGGCCAGTGTCCACGCTTCTGATAGCGCGGCTTCGGCAGACGCCAGCGACGCATCTGGATGGCACGGCTCCACGCGTAGGAACCGGAACGCATGCCCTTGGCCACGGACTGCTCGCCGAACTTTTCAATGAGCTTCTTCTTGAGCTTGCGCCACATGATCACGATGTCGATGATCACCGCAAACAGATAGATGTACATAAGCAGCATCAACGGCAATGCCAACGCCGGCCACTTGTAGGTCACGAAAATCGAACCGATCAAAATGACGAAGGCGACCGGAATGAAGAACTCACCCAAGTTGAAGCGGGCATCGACGTAGTCGCGGATGTATATACGCCACGGCAGACGCTCGGACTTCGGCATATGGTTGATGTCGCCCTTCTGCATGGCATCGTATTCGGCGTTTTCACGCTCGCGCATACGCGCCTTGGCGGCCTTGCGGCTCGCTTCACGATCCTTGGGAACCAGCGGACGGAGATTCTGCGCCTGGGCATCCTTGCGCTTCGGCGTCGGACGCCCCTTGCCGGCAGTAGGCTCCGCAGCCTTCTTCCCGACAGGCTCCTGGTCCGCATCTTCCTTCTTATTAAACACACTCATGCCTATAGAGCGTAAATTGACGTATCGACGCCTTGCCTCATTCATGTCAACGATTGGACGTGATTGGTTCGACGGATACAATGGTCATTCGATAGCATGCGGCGGCACGTTTCCAAGATGCGTATATGCCGCATATATAAGGAGGAGCAGTATGCAGTTTTACATGCCGATGAGATTCGCGCGCGCGTCGAAGCGGATTTTGACCGCATTGTCGACGTGCTGAACAAGAAAATCGCGTTGCAGTCCATTTCCGCAAAAGGCATTACCGCGGATCATATGAAACAGTCCGCGCAATTCGTGGCCGAAGAGCTGAACAAGGTAGGTGTCGATGCGCATGTGGTGCAGTCGCACAATCCCGATGGCACGCCGGGCGCTTGGGAGGTCATCGGTTCGAAAATCGTCGATATCGACGCTCCAACCGTGCTGTTGTACGCGCATCACGACGTGCAGCCGGTGCCCGATGCCAGCGTATGGAACACCGACCCATTCGTCGGCACGGTAATCGACACACGCCTGTACGGACGCGGCGCGGCCGATGATGGCGGCGGAATCGCCATTCATTCCGGCGCATTGCAGGCGCTCGGCGACGATTTGAAGGTCAATATCAAAGTCTTCATCGAAGGCGAAGAGGAAATGGGATCGCCAAGCTTCATTCCCTTCATCGAGGAGCATAAGGACGAATTCGATTCCGATGTGATCATCGTCGCCGACTCGGGCAATTGGTCCGCTGAAATCCCCTCGCTCACCACGTCGCTGCGAGGCAATACCGATATTGACGTGCACGTCAAGGCGCTGCATCATCCGGTGCACTCCGGTCAGTACGGCGGACCGATCCTCGATGCGAACACGCTTGCCTCCATGCTGATCGCTTCCATGTATGACGAGCATGGCGATTTGGTGGTACCGGGCGTCGCCTCAGAAGATCCAATCGGCGGACTGCAGCGAGATATGGATGAGGCAACCGTGCGTACGGACGCCGGCATCGTCGATTCCTACCGTCTGGCCGGCACCGGTTCTTTGGCCGCACGTCTGTGGACCAAGCCGAGCGTGACCGTCATCGGCTTCGATGCTCATCCAGTGGAGGGATCGTTCAACGTGATCTCCCTGAAACGACGTTCCGTCTCAGCCTGCGCACCGCTCCAAACCAGCGTCCGGAAGAGGCTCAGGAAGCACTTGCCAGGTTCATGGTCGAGCATGCTCCGTTTGGCGCCGAAGTGTGGGTCGACAAGCTTGATAATGGCATGGGTTGGGCCATGGATCCAAATGCCGAGGCTACCAAAGACGCATGGACGCCATGGAAGAGGCGTTTGGCGTGGCTCCGGTCAATAAGGGCGAAGGTGGCTCGATTCCGTTCATTCCGGAATTGCAGCGTATTTTCCCGGACGCGCAGGTACTGGTCACCGGTCCCGAGGATCCGAAGGCCAACGCGCACAGCCCGAACGAATCCATCAGTCTTCCCAGCCTGAAAAACAATGTGATCACCGAAGCGCTGCTGCTTGACAAGCTTGCCAAGTAGCGGATATCACATATCTTTTTGAGAAAAACAACGGGCAAATGCGAAGGGCGTTCCATTCCATACAACGAATGAAACGCCCTTCGCAAATCCGCCGCGCATTCAACAAACCTCGTACTGCGCAGCCCTGCTCCGATTAATTGCCAGTGCCGGTAAAAGCCCAATGCCAGTAACCGGTGAAATAAGCGCAAGACAACGCAATCACCGGCACGGCACGCAAATCACGTAAAACAGCCAATCGACGGCATGTAAGCTCGATTTCCTAGCCTGGCTTCGCGGAGCGTCCGCGCCGAAACCACGAGCTTCCATGGCGGTGGCAAGTTTCGTGCCACGTCGAATCGACACCACCAATAGGCTGAACGCTGGGAAAACACGCGCCTGATGGCGCTACCGTCGCCCAGGCCACGAGAGCGGCGGGATTGTCCAAGCGCACGCCAATCATCCTGCAGCAATGTGAACATGCGCATGCCAGCCAAACCGCCATACACGAAACGCGACGGCAAATGCAGAATCTGCACCAGACCATCGGCCAAATCAGTCGGATCAAGACCAAGCGCAAGAATCACGCCGGGAACGGCAATGGCCGCCACACGCAGGAACGTGGCCAACGCCAAGTACAACGATCCCTGCGAAATCACAACGACATCACCGAGATTGACCAGCACGGCCCCGGAGGTCTTGCCATACAACGACACGGAAATGAAACTTCCCGAAGCGGCAATCCACACCGGCCAGGTTTTACGAAGCACCGTCCACGGAGCGACGCCGCCAATCCAGAGCAACAACACCTCCAATGCGAGTGCCACGGACGCGGAGACCACGTCCAGCGTCACGAACATGGGAATACATAGTATCAGCGCGCCGATGAAACGGCTGACCGGATTGATTTTTGCCACGAACCATGACGGCGATGCCGGCTTGGCATCGTCATGACGTTCCTTGTGCGGTACCACGCTGATGGTTTCCAACTGTTCCATCTCACTCCCCCTCGCTTACGAGAACGCGACGCGCTCCCAACGTTTCGATCAATGGTTCGTCATGGGTGACCATGATGACGGAACAGCCGGCGTCACGCGCACCGGCGATCAGTTTCACCATTTCCGTCCATGTGGTGAAGTCTTGGCCGAACGTCGCTCGTCCATCACCAAGACTTTCGGCGCGGCGGCCAGCATGGAGCAACGGAAAGCCTTCTTTTTTCGCCGCCCGATAATGTGAACGGATTAGCTTGAGCGAATCTAGCAAGATTCATACGCTCAAGCATGTTGTCGGCTATAGCGTAAGACTCTTCTTCGCTCTTGCCCATGGATTGGGGCCGACCGCCGCTTCGTCACGCACGCTGGATGCGACGAACTGGTGTTCCGGCTCCTGGAACACCATGCCGATCCGTCCGAGCAGATCCCGACTTTCCAAGTGAAGACGTCGTTCTCCCTACGTGCGGGAACCATGGTCTCATCCATGCTCACACGGCCGGAAATCGGCTTGAGCAAGCGGCCAAAGTCAACGCGAGCGTGGATTTTCCCACGCCGTTTTTGCCGGTCAGTGCGGTGATCTCGCCAGCATGGAACACGAGGTTCACATGCTCGCCAAGCGCGAAGTCACGCCCGAAGCTGAGATCCTCCGTTCGCAGAACAACATCTCCCGACGATTGGCTGGATTCGGGGGTATGACTTTCGATGGTGCGTCCTGGAACCCATGCGCCGCCCTTTGCGAGCACCGATGCCATGCTGCCGAACACTTCTTCCGGAGTGCCGTCTGCGATGACGCCGCTGACATGCGAGTCGGCCTCCGGCTTGCCGAGTACGATAACCCGATCCACCAGATCAAGCCATACGTCAATATGGTGTTCCACCACCACCAAGGTTTCACGGGTCTGTTCCAGCACATGCGTACCGCATCATGCACTTCCTTGACGCCCTCCGGATCGAGGTTGGCCGTCGGTTCGTCGAGCAGCAGCAGTCCGGGATGCATGGCGAGCACGCCGGCCAAGGCCAGACGCTGGCGCTGGCCGCCGGACAGTCTGCGTGTGGAGCGGTCAAGTTTCATGTAGCCGAGTCCAACAATGTCGAGCGAGGAACGGACCCTGCTCCAAATCTCATCTTTCGGCAGATTCAGATTTTCACAACCGAAAGCGGTGTCATCGCCCACACGTTCCAGAATCGTCTGCGCGTCAGGATCCTGCAACACCAATCCGGAACGTCCGCGTGCCTGACGGGCGTCCACTCCGTCAATCAGCAGCTCTCCTTCAAGCTCGCCTTCGTCATCGCCGCCGAGCACGCCGGCAAGACCGGACATCAACGTCGATTTTCCAGCGCCGGAAGCGCCCAACAACAACACGCGCTCCCCTGGCTGTATGGTGAAATCCACATGCCTTAACGCGAAATCCTTACGTGAGGCGTGTCGCCATCCCCAATCGCGTGCGACCACCCCGGCTGCGGAAAACGATTTTTCTGCATCAGTACCCATGAATCGTTCTTTCATCCCTCTTGCATTCCGCGTTTGCAGAACGAACACGCATCAAAGAAGTCCCGTATCCACCACTGTGAATGCGATACGGGACTTCATTAACGAATCGTCATACCAAGGCCTTCGCACGGCCGGATTCGAAACGGTCAAGCACGCCTGTTTGAGCGATGGCCTGCTGCAGCAGATACATCAGGACTCCAGCCACCAGAGCGCCGGAAATAACGGAAGTGACGCAGCTGACGACAATACGCAAACCTGCCCAAGCAGGATTCACGGTCCAGTTATACAGGAAGCATCCCAAGCCGGCGAGTTCCAGCGATGGTGGTCGACAGCAAATCCCAACGTTTGTATGCAAAAATCGCAAAACCGATTTCGGCAGTGAGGCTTGGCAGATACCGATAATCAAAGAACCGCCGATGCCCCACGGATTGCCCATGGCAAGCTCCAGAGCGGCGGCAAGGTTTCAGCGAATAACGCAGCACCAGGCTTTCGCACGATGATGGCGGCCAGCGGACCCGCAAACAGCCAGATGCCGTTCAACAAGCCTTCGAAGCCCGGCGTCACCGCTTCGAAAAGCGTAATCGGAGCGGCGCAGATGACATCCCAGCCCCAGAAAATCACGCCAGCCGCAACCGCGATGATAGCGGCCACGACGATGTCAACAACTCGCCATTTATTGTTATGCTTCTTCACCACGGAAAATTCATTTACGGTCATGAATGTGCCTTTCTCTATGTCAAGGCACGGGAAAAGAGAGACGTCCGTGCGCCGGCATTACCCGGTATACGTTCATACGGTTGAAGCGCTTGCTTCCTCTCAGCCATACGGCCCCCGTGTCTGCGTTGATACTACACAAGGCACAAGATTTTCACAAGGGTCATTTCATTTCGCTTCGTTTTCCACCCAGACGTTCCCCGGATGAGCTGTGAATCCGCAGCCGCATTAGGCCACTGTCCATACCGCAGGTCATGACGGCCTGGATACGTGCCCCGCACATCACATAGGTCTGTGCATCAACGATTCGGCCAGATTCCTGAACGTCTCGCCAATGCCATCGGCGCGCAACGCGCCATCCTCGTTCAACACGGCGGGGCGGCCGGCCTCACCGGTCTCACGCAATTCCGGCTCCAACGGTAGCTGTGCGAGCAAAGGAACATCATAGCCAAGCTTTCGGTCAACTGCTCCGACACACGCGCACCCCCACCTTCGCCGAAAATCCGCAGGCGTTCGCCCTGATGCTCGTAATAGCTCATGTTCTCCACAACGCCGCGTACCTTCATCGGTACCTGCAATGCCACCAGGCCGGAGCGGACCGCAATGTCCGAGGCGGATGGCTGCGGCGTGGTGACCACCACCAGTTCCGCGTTCGGCAGAGCCTGCGCCACGGAAATCGCCATGTCGCCGGTACCTGGTGCCAAGTCGAGCAGCAGCACGTCGGGCTCGCCCCACCATACGTCTGAAAGGAATTGTTCAAGAGAACGCTGCAATCGCGGGCCTCGCCAAAGGATCGCACGATCGGCGCCGGCAAACATGCCGATGGAAATCAATTTCACACCCCATGCGGTAACTGGCATGAGCATGCCGTTCAGATTGGTGGGTTGCGCATGCACGCCGAACAGTCGCGGCAGTGAGAAACCATAGATGTCGGCGTCGATGGCGGCCGTGTCGTACCCCAATGCGGCAAATGTGGCAGCAAGATTCGCAGTGACGGAAGACTTGCCGACGCCTCCTTTGCCGGATGCTATAGCGAAAATACGGGTTTTGATGCCCGGCTTGTTGAACGGATTCTGTTTGCGTTCGGCCTTGAGGCCTGCCACAAGTTGGGTGAGCTTGTCTTGACTCATGGACCCGACTTCGATGCGCGGCAGCAATGTCGCTTCCGGATATGACGACACCGCTCCGTTGATCTGGTTGGTGATAGTCTGCGACAGTGGACAGCCTTCCACCGTCAGTTCGACCTCCACACGAACCTCGTAGGTGTTCGCCTTACCTTCCACCGGTATCGCGTCTATGGCTGCGATCATGCCCAAATCGGTCACGGATCGGCCCAGTTCCGGTCGATTACTTTGCTGAGTCGCTCATAGATGCGCGCTTCGATGGTGCGCTCGTCAGTCATGGTTCCTCCTTTAGCCGCGTACCAGACTAGCGTCTGGAAGCGCGGCATGCCAGAGCCTTCTTGTGATTACGTTGCCAATTTGACGTGCCGGTGTCATACCGTTCCGTTTTCCAGCAGTATTTTGAACTGGTCCTCGTTTAGCATGGGAACGCCTAATTCCTCGGCTTTGGCGGCTTTGGCACCAGCGTTTTCGCCGACGACCACCCAATCGGTTTTCTTGCTGACCGATCCTGCGGCCTTTCCACCGCGGGAGATAATCGCCTCTTTGGCGGAATCCCGCGAGAAATCAACCAACGAACCAGTGACGACCACTGTCTTGCCTTCCAGTGTCTGCGGCAGAGCACTGGTCTGTGCCTGTCCGACTCCCACTCCGGCTGCCTTCCATGCTTCCAGCACCATGCCACGCCAATCGCCTGGATTCTTGGCCGAAGCAAACCAAGTGACCACGGATTCGGCAATTTCCGGACCGATGCCGTCTATCTGTGACAGTTCATCCACGCTGGCTTGTTCGATGGCGTCGAGCGAACCGAATGTGTTGGCGATGGTACGCGCCGTGGGAGGACCGAGCGTCGAATGGACAGGGCCACAAGCACACGCCATAGGTCGGCATGGCGCGCCTTGTCCATTTCGTCAAGCATTTTCCTCGTGTTTTCCGCGGGGCGTATATATATCGGCTGCACACTGGATGTTCCGGAACGCGACACCTTGGTTTCCTCGCGAACGACCACGGCATCTTCAGGCACGTCATATTCGGGATATTCCGCGGATTCGTCGACGGAGTCCTTACGTTTTCTTGCAACTGTAGGAGCTGTCCAGAACGCCGGAACCTGATGCCACAGTCCCGATCCGCCAATGCGTTTGCGTATCTTTTTCGGTTTGCCGTTCTTGCCGATGGTTTCGTGGATTTCGATGATCGGCGCTTCACGCCATACGCGAACATCCTGCAGATCGGCGGACGTCAACGAAAACAGACCGGCTTCGCTGGACAGCACCGGTGTTTGGCGGGCCGCAGCTCCAGACCTTCCACAGGCTCGTACGGTTCGGGCTCCGCGCCCGGCTCCACCACGATTTCCGTGATGTTCGGCGCGTAGGTGGCCGTCGAATCGGGACGGTCCTCTTCCGGATTCGTCAAAGCGATGGCGGATTGGTCGCCTAAATGCTCGATATCGAACGCTTTCCTGGAGGCCAGATTGATGATGCGTTCGGTCAACTGTGCCGGGCAGGATTCCACGTTCGGGCAGCGGATGTCCTTGTCCCCCTCTTTGGCCGGAGCGAGTTCCGCCCCGCAGCTCGGGCAGTGCGAAGGCATCACGAAACGGCGCAGCTGGCCTTCGTGTCCTTCCCTGCGTTCCAGCACAGGACCTACGAGTTCGGGAATCACATCGCCCGCCTTACGCACCACAACGGTGTCTCCGATGAGCACACCCTTGCGTTCCACTTCGAATGGATTGTGCAAGGTGGTTCTCGACACCGTCGAACCCGCAACATATACGGGCTTCAATATGGCCACTGGGGTCACACGGCCGGTGCGCCCCACCTGCACGGTGATGTCAAGCAGTTCCGTATTGACTTCCTCCGGCGGGTACTTGTAGGCGATGGACCAACGCGGAGCACGCGAGGTCGCGCCCAACGATCGTTGCAATCCCAAATCATCCACTTTTACGACAATGCCGTCGAGCGCGTGTTCGATGTCTCCACGATGCTCGCCGTAGTAATCGATCATGTCGAGAATCTGGCTGAATGTGGTGACCTCACGGTTATGTGGCGAAACGGGTATGCCCCACTTCTTATACAACCCATACGCTTCGGATTGGTTGTTGACCGCATCATGGTCGGCACCACGTTTGGCGCCCCACTGGAGCGTTCCAATGCCATGCGCATAGAAGCTCAGCCTTCTGGTGGCGGTGATGCGCGGATCCTTCTGCCGCAGGCTTCCGGCAGCCGCGTTACGTGGATTGGCGAAAGGCGCGCGCCCAGCATCCTCGTTTTCTTTGTTGAGCGTGTTGAAATCGTCCCATCGCATGAAGACTCACCGCGGATCTCCACGAATTCGGGAATGTCTTCTTCCGGTCCCGCAAGATTCTGCGGAATGGTGGAGATGGTGCGCACATTGAGCGTGATATCCTCGCCGATCACGCCGTCACCTCTGGTCAGACCTTGCTCGAGCACGCCGTTACGGTAGATGAGGTTAAGCGCAAGACCGTCGATTTTCACTTCGCATGTCATCGGCAAAGGCTTCGTCTCAGGCCAATCAAGTCCCCGAATAACACCGTCGTACCATTCATGCAGTTCCTCAAGCGAAAAGACATCGTCAAGACTCATCATGCGAGACGGGTGGCGTACCGATGCGAAATCATTGGAGAAGGTGCCTCCGACACGATGCGTCGGCGATTGCGCGGAATCGAGGGATGGGAACTGGGCTTCCAACGCCTGTAGACAACGTATTCTCGCATCATAGGCGGCGTCGGACGAGACCGGCGCGTCATCGATGTAGTATGCGATCTGGTCGGATTCCACCCACGCCGCCACACGCGCCCACAATCGAGCCGCGGCTTCAGCACTGATGGACGAGACATCAAGTCGGGTCAACCGCATGGCGTCGGCATCGGTTGGCTGCAATGCGGCGATCCAGCGTTCACTGCCCGGCGCATATGAGCTGACTCCCCCGTCGGGAACCACAGCGGTTGACGCGGAGCCCGTATCGCCGCCCATTTCAGAAGCGTCAAAATCCCATGCGAGTTGTTCGGAATCGTCATGCCTTGTCATTGTCATTGCCTTGTCACTGTCTTCAATGTTTTGCCGGTCAGAGCCGCCATGCACACATTATCGCACAAATGTTCGATTTGCTGCATCGCCAACGTCTGTTTGGCGCACTGCGGAAAGCACGCCGTTCAGTTGTTCAACGACCTCAGGAACTGCATCTGCACCACGTCGCACCGTCGCGCTCCTCGTCATCCATCCTTGAAGCGGCAACCGAAAGCGTACGTGCCGGCACGAACATGCCTTCATCCACACAGACCCGCGCGGCCTTTCGTACCAAGGATGCGACCTGGGTATTGGGCCATACCGGCAGTCCCGCTTGGGTAAGCACGTGCATGGCTTCCGGAACGTCGGTGGGCACCGGAATGCATTGCGATTGCGCGCGTCCGATCAATTCCTGCAGCTCGCTCTCCAGCATGGCGATTCGCCCGGGGCAATCTCCTCGCTCATGATGTACGCGGCGGCCGCGATGTCGAAGTGGTCGCACATCCATTCCGCATAGCGAGTCTGTAATAGGCGAACGACGCATCCTCACGGTCAAGTGCGACGTGCAACGCGTTGAGGCAAGCCGCTCTGGCCGGATCCCAATCCTCGGCGCGCGCCAGTTGAACCGCCAGCTTGAGATGGGAAAGCGGGTAGCCGGCGCATATCGCACCATCGCATTGAGATGCGGCAACGCGGCCTTCACGCCTTTGACCTGTGCAAGCACGTCGGCGAGTTCCATATGCGCGTAGAACAGATTGTCCGGAATCAGCACGGTCCGTTCGCCTTCCGTGGCGAACATGCGATTGTAGATGACGCGTTCCGCATACGAGTTGAAATACCGCGGCACGCCCGGATTCGAAGCGAACAGTCGGTCCATTCGCCCCAACGCCGCTTCGGCCAGTTCCACGCTTTGGTCGACCTGTCCTGAGAACAGCAGGTCTCTCGCCTTGATGCGTTCCGCGTCAAGCTCGTCGGCCAAGCGGAAGGAGAAGTCCGGAGTGTCTTTGCCATCGATGAGCGCACTCGTCACCTGCGGAGCCAACGACGTCAATTCCGGGTCGGCAATGGTGTTGATGACGTCCATGGCCTGCTTTGCCTTGGCCACCGATTCCAGATGGGAGTCCTGCGCGATTCTGTGGAATTCGCCAACCGCGCGCTGCAGCAGGTCGACGCGCTGAATGGACAACCCCGACATGTCACGGCAGCCGAACAGCTGTGCCGTGTCATGGTCGAATATGGCGTCGGAAAGCTCAGGCTCCTCCTGACTTCCGGATGGGGAGAAACGACTATCGCGCAAATCGAACGTGGCGTCCACTGGCTTCAATGCGCCGAGGCCGTCCACATCCATTTCCGCATCGAACATACGGTATGTGCCTGTTGGATCAGACAATCCGCACTCGCCCAGACGCTCCATGAATTCGCTTCTGGTGAAGGTGACCGTCACCAGATTGCGTACGGTCGGATTCTTGCGAAGCTGGCTTAATGGATCATCACCATTCCCATCGAAATCGCCGAAGCCGATCAGTCCCGCGTCAAGAGCGCCATCATGCACGCCCTGTGCGGAACCGTCGTCCACGCTAGAGGAATCGTTCGCAGTCTCGTCGGGAACCGCGAACGTCACTTCGTCGAAGTCGACATCCCGCATCAGATCCTCGAATTGGCTGTTCAACGCATCATCCGTATCCTCGGAGTTGACGCATCAACGCCCATGTCGGCGGATCTCGGCGCCACCGGACGGGACGGGTCTCCGTGGAAATCGCCGTCCTTCGGATCGGCCTTGGACCCAGAAACACCCATATCTCCAGTACGAATGCGTTCGAAAGCCGCCAAAGCCTCGCTCATCAGCTCGCTGATGGCGGAATCCTGCTCGGCCACGGCCTCTTCCAAACCAATCGAATCGATATGCATCGACACACGCTGTATGCCCGGATCGGCGCCAAAACTCAACGCGGCCATCATCAGCAACACGCAGATTGTAGTCCGCGCTCATGCGGGCACGTTCGGCGTCCGTCATATCCACCCATGCGTGGCGGGACACGTCATATTTGGTGGATGGCATCATGGAAACGCCGGCAGAGGTGAAACCGATGGCCATATTGCCGTCTTGGAGGTGCATCGGAAGTCCACGTCGAAGCGGTATGGCAGGCGCATGCTGCAAGATTACTTATGTTGTTATCAGTCTTTATGGCGATAACGAGTGTGGGATGGATGCAAGCTCAATCTATTACTTATTACAAGACTGGGAGTGGATCAGGAGGTACAGGAACCGAACAAGATCCTAT
>ENA-OQCS01000629-OQCS01000629.1-human-gut-metagenome-genome-assembly--contig:-NODE-629-length-19714-cov-2.368969_pt1 | contig 19714 bp, 26 predicted proteins | sample MGYA00242757_ERZ504575 | MGnify/ENA primary metagenome ERZ504575 (study PRJEB26092, sample SAMD00036297) | human gut metagenome | host: Homo sapiens | study: EMG produced TPA metagenomics assembly of... | reverse complement strand
ATCAGTTATCTGCTGACGAGAGATTTAAAGAAGATTCAGAGAGATGTTGATTTATTGCAGCTGGTCATGAAGATGAATCCATTGAAGAGACAGGATTCCCTTCGTCCATTTATTTCCATTTCAGCAAAGACTCCAGCCATCATAAAAAACAATTCCCCAATCATTGTTGATGTATCTATACCTTCTTTAAGGGATATAATAATCATACATTTACCTCTTACAATGTCAAGAACCTCTAACAATTCTCTTGCAGACCGACCAAGTCTGTCAATCTTCCAGACAATTAATATATCACCAGCAGTAGATTGCTTTAATAATCTTCTCAGAACTGGTCTATTTTTTAACTTCCTTCCGCTCTTCTTCTCCATATAGATTTTATCACAACCAGCATGTTTCATTGCCTCAATCTGCATCTCAAGGTTCTGGTCTTTCGTACTTACACGAGCATAACCGATTTTCTTCATAATCGGCAAAGTTAAATCAATTTATTCTTTTCTCAAAAAACGAACATTTTTTGAGAGTCATGAAAAAGAAAAAAAATCTATTATTAGCCTACTCTGCTGCGCTGGAGTCACAGTTTCAGCTCAGTCTTATTCGTTAAGAACTAATGTATTGGGTCTTGCAACAACGAATCTCAATGTCGAGGCGTCTATGACCTTATCAAGAAATGGTCTTTCCATCTTCCGGTACAGTACAATCCCTTTAAATTTTCTAAAAACCGCCAATTTCGAAATTTCTATGTAGCACCAGGTGTCAGATATTGGCTTTTGCAAAGCTATATCGGTGGATTCGTTGGTGTATATGGAACAGCCGGTACCTACAGCGTAGGGAATCTTTTTTGGAAGTAAGTACCGATATGAAGGCGAGAGTTATGGCGTATCAATATCAATAGGGAGGGCATACCAACTAAGTAAAAGCTGGAATTTCGAATGGGAAATAGGTGCTGGAGCGCTTTGGATGGATTATGATAAATATTTATGTAAAAGATGCGGTGACTTAGTTTCCCGCAAGCATGAATGGGCTTTCCTTCCTACCGTGCTGCACTTAACATCGTATATCTATTTTAAGCCATCGGACATGAAGAAACGCACAATCATACCTTTATTGCTTACCGGAATCATCGTATCGTGCGGCACAAAGAAACCTCTCGAAAGAGTCCGGATTTCTAATCCGAACATGGAAAAGAGAGCTAACCGGATAGATACGGCTTCTGTGCCGCAAACAATCAAATGGACAGATGATAAAGGCAAAACCAGAATCATCACCCGCTCCGAACATGACAGCATAAGCGGAGAGGACATCACCACGGTACAGCTCAGTGAAATTACTGTAACGGCTCGTAGTAAACAAATAGCGGAACGTAACGGTAAAATAAATCTTGACTTCCTCGTGACCGTACCCGGCTCGCTAATAAACAACAAGTGGCAGCTACAGCTTACTCCCGTAGCGTATAAGCCAAACGACACCCTTTATCTCGACAAGATTCTGTCCGGAGCGGATTCGCGAAGATGCAGAAAAAGGATACCTCCAGTATCAGGCTTTCCTTGCCTCCATCATTCCTGACAGCCTCTATCTGCAGGAAATGTTCAACCAAAAAGGTTACAAGAAGGCAATGGCTGAGCTGGAGAATGAGTATTTCCAAGCATGGAAGAACGAAGTAATCCAAAAGGAACGCTGGATAGACTGGTCAGACAGACTGAATGCCCGTTTCCGGCATTTCAACTTCAAGTCGACCAGAACCGTGCAGCCATACAGGGATATAATTCGATACTCGAATATTTCCCGGCTTACAGCATGCACCGCCAGCTTGATGCAACCAATGTTCCGAGCAAGTGGAAGATGTTCGTGGACGGAAATCATACCATTCGCACCAAGCAGCTCACTCCCGAAGATTCAGTAGAGATAACCAAACGGTTACCAACTATAAAAAGATAGCCGAAACCAGCGCAAAAAGGAAATGAAGGACGAAATGTACGACAAGTATGTCCGCTTCCCGCTACAGGCTGCACGTCTCGATACCATTATCAAGGAAGGGGCCAAATTTGTGTACTATTACAAGCAGGAACTGCCTGTAACAGAACAGCTGAAACGCATAGACCTGACACTTAACGGAGTAATACTTGCCAAGGACGAAAGCATAACACCGCTTCCTCCGTCTGATACCATCAGCTATTTCATCAGCTCAATGGTTCAGTTCCTTGACCGGGAACCGCGGTACAAGAAGAAAATCATTACACGCAAGGATGAAGTGAACGTGACAGCATACATCAACTACCAGACTGCTTCCACCACTTTCGATGAGCGGATAGGGAAAAACAAGGAAGAGCTGGAGCGTGTATTTGAAACTATCAGGAATATCAATTACACTGGAGAGTTCCTTATTGACAGTATCTATATGACAGCCACTTCCTCACCGGAAGGTTCAGCCTCTCTGAATATGCAGTTGTCCAAGGGACGCGCACTGAATCTGAAACAGTACCTGCTTCGTGAATCGGACGACAGGGAAGGAGTTGACAGCCTGTTCCGTCCGCAATGGATAGGAGAGGACTGGGGCAAACTCCGGAAACTCATAGCAGCAGACGACAGCCTCCCCAACCGGGCAGAAATGATAATCATGTGTGAGAATGTCAACAATCCGGACAGAAGGGAAGAAGCACTGCGCACTTATCCGGAAGGATACAAGCGCATGCGAGATAAATACTATCCGCTTCTTCGTGCCGTGGAATTTAAGTTCCATCTGCACCGCCGGGGCATGATTCAGGACACCATCATCATGCCTGTAATAGACTCGACTTATCAGGATGCCATCAGGATGATCGAGAACAGACAGTACAAGAAGGCACTTGTCGTTCTTGACGACCAGTATCCGGATGATTACAACACTGCGATATGTCTGATGTCACTGGCTACGACCGCCGGGCTTTGGAAATCATGAACAGACAGGCAGATACGTCCAACCGCAACTATATACTTGCGATACTCTACTACCGCCTGAAAGATGAGACTGAGGCAGTCAAGCATTTGTCAAAGCCTGTGAACAGGATGAGACAAAGATATGGAGAGGCAAGCTTGACCCTGAGATTAACACGCTGATAAAAACCTATAACTTATACAAAGATGAACTTGAATAAAAAAATTCCTGCTGCAATAGCCTTAGCATCATGCCTCCTGCTTCCGTCATGTGACTTCAATGAGGATTTCTGTACCAGATACGGTGAGCTGATAGCCTACTGCGACTGGGAAAACATCACGGAAAAAGCACCGCTTCCTCCGCTGCGCCATGTAATCCCTTTCCAAGGGAATGCATCAATTCAAGAAGCAAAGACATTCACGCAAGACACCTTGCGCTGGCAGCTTCCGAGAGGGGATTACCGCTTCGTCTTCTACACAGGTGATTACCAAGTGAACCGTTTGGATGATTATTATGAGTGCAACCTGTCTGTTCCCACAGACACGGTCAACGGCAAAGCCTATATCACAGCTGTGCAGAAATACTGCTGCTCATCGGCATTCAACGAAAAGCTGGAGTACCAGGAAAGCAGGACACACAAAATCACGCCTTGGAATTTCGTGAGCAAGGTAAACCTAAAGCTGAATGTCACCGGGAACGTGCAGCCGTTATCCCGCATCAGCTACGAGCTGGACGGTCTGAGTACATCGCGCTATCTCGTATCACGGGAGAAGAGCGGTTCTGCCATCCTGCCGGGAGAGTTCAAGAAAGAAGGCAGTACATGGAACAGCAGTTTCTACCTGTTCGGAGTATATCCGGACACGGACAACATACTTACAGTGAAGGTAGAAATGGACAATGACAACGAGATTTTCAACGAAATCCGAACCATAGACCTGTCCCAACACCTCCGTCCCCTGAACGATGACGAAATTACGCTGGAGATAGACTTCGAGGTGGGCAAGGGCATGAAAGTGGAAACAGTAACAATCACCGACTGGATAGATTGTCCTGAAACAGAATTACAGTAGCCAAGTGCTACAATTTATTAATTTAAATCTTTATAAAAAATGAAAAAAGTGATTTTAATGGCAGCACTCGCTGCCGGAGTATTCAGCTCATGCAACAACAATGAGCTGGAAGGTGTACAGAGCAATGAAGCAGGCAAAGCAAGCATCAATGCAGTAATCGAAGGTTCTGAATCCAGAGCAGGATTTGAGTCAAAGACTCAATGGCAAGACAACGACAAGTTGGGTCTGTTCATGTACAAGGCAACAGGATGGGGCGATGCGTATCCGAAATTCTCCAGCCAGAACAACGAGGCTACCAAAAATGCAGGTGGATGGAGCCTTGCAGCAGATATGTATCTGACTGCTGACAAAGCCCATGTCTATGCTTATTATCCCTATTCAGCTACTGCAACAGACGGAACTAAGGTTGCCGTACAAGCAGCAACAACGGATTACATGTGGGGAAAAAGTAATGAAATCTCTGTTGCAAATCCTGTTGCCAACATCGTTATGAAACATGCGCTTTCTCAGTTCGTTTTGCGCTTAAAAGTATCTCCGGATTATAAGAACGAAGGCGTTCTGAGTGCAGCCAGCTTGAAAGCAGGACAGAACAAGTTCGCTACCGAAGGAACGATGAACCTGAATGACAACGGTAAGATTACCTTCACTCCGGCTAAGACCGAACTCTCTTGGCAGCCTAACACAACCATCCCTACAGTAGGCTCTACTCCTGTTGACTTCGCTGCTGCTGTATTCCCGATTTCCTATCAGAAGGATGAAGCAACCATCAACGTGACTATTGACAATGTCAAATATGAATATAAAATCCCGGCAATTGAATGGGTAGCCGGAAAACGCTACATCTATTCTGTTAGCTTATCTTCGAATGGAGCACAAATCGGCGGTGAGGACGGAACATCGGTAACTATCGAGCCGTGGACTGATTCTGTAACAGACATCGAACTGTCACCCGTTAAATAATGAACTGACAAACATCATACCCATAGGTTTTAGCCTATGTATATATAACTGAAAATATTAACGAAAGCGATTGCAAGGCGCAAGTCCCTTGCTAAAATTTTATGAGATTAAAAACTATTATTCCATCCTTATTATTGACCCTTTTCTGCGCTGCCTGCAGCAAGGAACAGGCAAATATTCCGGAAGCGAAAGGGCATATTACCTTTACCGTATCGGGAGAGAGCCGCAACACCCAAGGAAGCACCTTTGAGAAGGGTGATGCCATCGGTGTGTTTGTCAGAAACTCCGGAGCAGACTTTGCGACAAACAGCAAATATGTATATGACGGTAAGAAATTCAATCCGGCAACAGAGGCGGATGACATAGTTATCACCAAGGGATCGGATTTTGACTTTTATGTATATTATCCCTATGATGAGACTCAGAGGGATATAACGAATATCACCCACACCAGTGTCAATCAGGATGCCTTTCGGGCTGCTGTCGAGTGACTTTCTGAGTGGCTCGTACACGGAAAAAATCATTGACTTCTGCGTTCCCCTGAACTTCCAGCACAGGAACTCAACCGTGGAGGTACACATCAATAAGAATGACGGAGAAGTGACCGGAGCCGTTATCAAGAACGTGAAGTACAGAAGTTCGTATAATCTTCTTACCGGAGAAACTAAGGTAGATGATACCGTAACGGATTTAAGCATGTACAGCTATAAGCCGGACGAAAACCGGAATACCCTGTTCCGTGTGACTCTGCCAGAACAGACCTTGTCAACCAATACCAACCATATACAGCTTTCCGGAGGAAGCAATCTGACCTACAGGGACATCATCCATGCCTCTTGTAGCGGGAAATATCCATCAGTCAACATCACCTACAAAAAGACGGTAAGCATCAAGGATTACGCTCCGGGCGGCACAACGGGCGGAGCCGGAGAGTACAGTCTGGGAAGTACGGCTACCGTAACATCATCACCCAATCCCGGATACGAATTTGTCGATGGTATGAGAACAATCAGTTACTAAGTTCTAACCAGTCATATACATTTAAGGTATTGTCAGACCGTACTTTGGTACCGAAGTATCGTAATTATTCAAGCTGGACTGTTAATATATCGGCAAATCCAACCCAGATTAAGACAGCAGGAGGTAGTTCGCTATCACAGCATCTGCGGTACGTAATGTGTACATCAATGGTGAGTTACAGGGTACTGCTACCGGAACCGTATCACTGAGCAGCGACAATCCGGCATTTGTTATCACCGGCACGACGTCAGGGTGAGTGAAAACACAACAACCAGCACGCGTTCTGCCATCATTACAGCAAGCTGTGGAGGGGTAACCAATTCTGTTACTTTAACCCAACCAGGTAGAAAGGAAACCTATGTATTTACCATTGATGGCGGTACTTCAGTTAATGGAACTTTCGAATCAAGCGGTGGTACAGCAAAATATACCATTGTCAGCCAAAAAACCATTGTAATCGATGGCAATTCGACAACGGTTCAAGCAAACTGGAGCTCATCATGGAATACTTCATCATTCGGTTCACTGGGTAACGATGGTACACTGATTATAGTAGATAACCCAAATACGACACAACGTGCCGCCATTATCACCCTTACTCAGGAAGGAAGTGGAAAACAAGTAACAATAACTGTGAGACAGAAAAAGAAAAACTCCGTAGATATTGAAGATTAACATGATAAGAAACGTAATAATAACAGCATTCATTGGTGCAGCTCTTGCGAGCTGTGCCAATGATTCTCCGGAACATAATGAAGCATTACAAGTAGAATGCTATTCACGTTCTGCGAACGAGAAAAAAGTAGTAGAAGACTTCGGCATGTATGTCTTGACCTCATCAGGAACGGCTTACCCGGGAGTAAGTAACCCAGTGCACGTTACCTATCAGTCACCAGGCTGGAACTTCTCTCCCATCCTTCTGAGTGAAGATGCCCAGATTTATTCTTTTTCTCCCTATACGGAAACAACTGATTGCAGTGCACTGAATATTAATCTTAATAATCAGACTGATTATCTTGCTTCTGCAGCAATATCTGCCAGTAAGTCTAATCCCTCAATAAGCATTACAATGAAGCATATACTCAGTAAGATTAATGTAACAATTGACGGGTCAAGTTCATGTCAAGTCAAGCTGCTGAATGTTCCAAACGCTGCGACGTACAATTTAAAAAACGATAAACTGACCGTTGGCGGAAGTGGTAATATAACGACCAGTTCATCAAGTGTTCTGATTTGTCCGGCATCCTCTCAGGTCTTGAAGATGAATATCACCTACAACGGAAAGGAATATGACTATACTGCAGCCTCTAAAACTTATGAAGCAGGTAAGGAATACGGCTATGACCTTACTATCAGTGATAGCAAGGAATTAGTCATTAATGGAGATGTGACAATTACAGACTGGGAACAAGCCGGTGATTATGAAGGAACAGTAAACGAAAAATAAACATGAAGAAAAAAATTTCATTATTAGTATTTGCCTTAGCAACATCAACAGGTGCATTCGCGCAGGATGCTCGAAGCGCAATGAATCAAATACTTGATGGTTATACCTTACCTATTTTTGTTGCATTTATGCTTGGCGGAATTGTCTTAGGATTGGCTCAGCAATGGGACAATATTATAGACAAGGATAATAGAGGAACACGTAAGGATGGGCTCTTTGCGCTTGCCTGGTATGTTGGTTATGCCTTGTAGCCGCAATAGTTGTCACAGCTGTTAAGTCGGCTATATCCGGAATATCATTAGAAGTATGAAACACAGTTTCCGAAAAGGTTTGGAAAGTCCCTGTAAAATCAGGGGCTTCCTTTCAACAGACTACTGGATACTGGTAGCAGCATTATCAGGAGCATTTATACTTTTCATCTTGGGCTTACGTTCTGGGATAATGGTCGGAAACTGGAGCACATGCATTATGACTATTATATGCAGCATCGTTCTATTTCCCATCCTGATTCGGAAATTCAGGAAGAACGCAAAAAGTAAGAAGTTCGATGAAATAAAGAAAGAATATACAATTAGTAATTTCCAATTAAGCCACACTATCAGAAAAATGAGAACAGAAGAAGCATATAGTATCTTAGACATTATTAATGAGGAGAATGGGGTGATACTTACCAAAGGTGGAAATATCTGTATATCCTATCAATTAGAAGAACCTGAATGCTATTCGCTTTCACGTGAGGATATAGACCAAAGGAACAGTCTCATGAAAGAAGCCTTCAAGTTTCTTCCGGACGGATGTTTTGTACACAAACAGGACCTTTATCTAAGGAAAAATTATCATGCAGTACCGCTGAATTGGTCATTTCTTGATATAGCAGATGCCAAACATTTTGAGGGTCGGCTATACATGCAGCACTTGTGCATCATTCACTTTGTTCTGACAGGACTCAACTCGTTGGACAAAGCATATATTTCGTCGCCTTTGGCATATAAAGAAAATTTGCATAAAGAAGATCTTGAGAAGTTATCTGATTTCCTTGAAGCGATAAATAACTGTGTCAGCATTATTAAGAATCTGAGAGACACACGGATTGCTCCCATTAAAGGAGAAGATTTGAAAAACTATATATCAGGATACTCTAACCTATTTTCTGACACAAATGCAATTACAGACATACATGTTGACAATGAATTACATGTAGGGAAAATAAAAGCAAGATATTTCTGCATATGTGATGAAACAATGTTTCCAGATAATATTAACAGTTATGTAAAAGACAGTTCCCTCCAATGGCCAATGCAGAACTATACCATCCTCTATTAGAAGAGTTGGGAATGTACTTACCTTATAACCACATTGTAAACCAGATTATTTATTTGGAAGGGAACGAAAAATTACGTGCACAGATTGCCCGAAATATAGACATCTATGGTTCAAACAGTTCAATGAGCAAAAGTATAAAAGTGCAGTTTGAAAAACTCGATAAACTCCAGGAGGAAATAATCGAAGAAAACGAAACGCTTGTGCGTACCCATTTTTCAGTCTGCATTTTCGATGAATCAGAAGCCGTTCTTGACAAAGCTGAGAAATCTGTAAAGGAAACATTAAACATTAACCAGTTCAGATACTATATACCCGGATATGATAACCTTGGAAGAATCCATTTTTCATGCGTTCCAGGGCAAATAAGCTGCATGCCCAAGGAGTATCTCATCCTCACAACCTTGCCTATTGCACTCTGTCTATTCTTACAGTGCAGTGAATACAGAAATGATAATGAAGGAATCTTCGTACATGATAGAATGTATCAGATACCACTTCGTAAGGACATCTGGGATGCTTCCAAAAAACGCGTAAATGCCCGTAACGGAATGATTATAGCTGGAACTGGTGGAGGAAAATCAGCCTTCACACTGAATTTCACCCAACAGCTTATCGAGCAGGATTACACCTGCATCGTTGTTGAATTCGGAAAATCCTTCAGCCAGCTTTGCAAATTGTACCCGGATATATCTCTACATGTAGATTATGACGGTAAAACGCCACTCGGAATTAACCCGTTCGATTTAGGTGGGAAGGAACTTGACAATAATGATCTGGAAATGCTTTCAGGAATTATCCAGCGTTATTGGAAGCATATGTTTACCAAAGAAGAGTCTGAGAAAGAGGTTGCTTTAACCCGATTCATCCAGGACTATTACGAACAGGTATCTTCCGGACATAACTTCGAAAATTTCTACCATTATGTAACAGAAAACTATGAGGAGATACTCAAACGAAAAAATGTTGTTAGCAAATATTTCGACCTGGAGTCATTTAAGCTGAACTGCGGTGAGTTCTTGCCCGGACAGCGATATGAGAATGTATGCAAGGATACTCAAATGGACTTTGCATCAAAGAAATTCATCGTATTTGAACTTACGCAAATCAAGCAGGACAGATTCCTGAGTAACCTCGTAATGAGTATGATTTTCTCCATTATTCAGAAGAAACTTCTATCTGACAGAAGGAAAAGAGGAATTCTGATTTTTGATGAGTACGCGGAAACGGCACAAATGACTGATACGGCCACCGGAACAGGTATTCATAGTTCTGTGGCATTCTGTTATCAGAAAATCCGTAAAGAAAATGGTGCTGTGTATACCATCGTACAGACTCCTGAGCAGCTTCCCGACGAGAGAATACCAAAAACATCATCAGTAATACAGATATGCTTTTTGTATTGCGACAAAGGAAGTAATCTATCAAAGTATAATAGACAAGTTCAAGATTACAAGAGATTATCAGATAGCATTAATGAAGTCCATGCGGAACAACTTTTCCGGTCCTCGTCCTTACTCCGAGTGCTTCATGAGAATGGGTGAGAATTACGCTACAGTAACACGCTTGGAATTTTCTAAAGAAAAATTCTTAGCCTTCCAGACTGAAGGTGAAATATGGTCAGAACTTGAAGAAAAGACCAAGAGAATGTCCATGCAGGATGCTATTACAGAATATATTAATGAACATAAAAATAAAGTCATGAAAAAATTATTTATTGCCTTATTAGTATCATTTCTATCCCTACAGCTACATGCCCAATGGGCTGTAGCAGATGCTCCCAATCTAGCCCAGAATGTTAAGAATTATGTGGAATTACAGAAACAGGTAGACCTACTCACCGACCAGAAAAGTAAACTTGATGAGGGTCTTGATATGATGCGTAAAGTTAATACTACAATTGGTAACTCAGTTACCGTCAAAAACATTATGGAACGGCAGATTCGTCTATCCTCCATGTGTGTAGAAATAGTAGGGAAATATGAACTAAGTTCCCAAACCGCACAGACATTGATGGCTTCTATTGCTGAAATATTATCCAATAACAATAGAATGATTAGTTTATCAAAGATGATATTATCCTCAACTGTCAAAATGAATGATGCAGAACGTTTTGAATGCTCTAACTGAAATTGAAAAAGAGATGAAAGAGGAAGAGCAGAAGATATACAAATTATCTTCAATCCTTAGTAATTATGACGCTATTAAACGAATGTTGAAATGAATCCACAATATAAAATAGACTATGCATTTGAGGATATTTTCGATGCATATGCATACGTAAAAACAAGTATCGTTTTTGATGCTCTTTTCGCTATTATTGCCGGTATAATAATTACAACACTTGTATTCAAATTGTCCGGAATAGTAAAAGATATGATTTCGGAAGGGAAAGGATTTAATACAAAGCATTTCTTTGAAGTTGGGAAGGAATACATGGCTGTAATGTTAGTAATAGTAATGCTACCTGTCTTTGTTACGTTATTTGAACAGTTACTTGCCTATACTGCAGACCAACTCGTAAATAAACTTGCTCCTTCAGGTGCATATAATCATAATGATCACATCTTTCATTTAGCAGAGTCAATGATTGAGGACTCTCAAAATATGGATTTGGCTGATGCTGTAGTATCTGGTCCTTTCAAGGCTATTTCTGGAATTCTTATGTCAGCAATAGGCGCTTTTTTTGCGTGTGCATATAATTATGTTATGCACATATTTGTAGCAAATCGCTATCTGATGGTACTCATGATGGAACTTGTTGGGCCTATTGCAATCGTATGTCTCCTAAATAACGATACACGCAGCTCATTCTTTACATGGATGAAAGGCATGTTCGGTATTTTTATGTTGTATCCAGGTTTTATAATGGCAAGTGTTTTTGCAGACGAATATACAGCAAAACTTATCACTAACTCCGTCTGGCCAGCATTTGTATTGGTAATCTTTTCTTTTATCCTTAAACTATCCTTATTAGCAACTATAAAATCAATGGTAAATAAATGGTTATGATGCGCAACATTAAAGACATACTGAAAGATTTCAGCAAGTATGCTGAAGCTCGAAAAAGTTTTACACTCAGAACGAAAATTGTATTTATCTTCTGTTCTGTTACAATAGCAATGGTATTATTCTTTAGCTACCGGGTCGTTAATAATGCATGAATAAGATATTAGTGATAAACGAAGGTGGTGAATTCGTACATTTCAAGGCCATGCAAACAGACAAGTTGTTTGAAAGTCTTCTAAAAAGTCATTGTTATTATACAGCTTACTACCTTAACAGCTTTGACCGCCTTACAATTGAAGAAAACCAGGCTCGCGGCTTGTTCCTTGTGAACAAAAGTGAAGCAAATACCATTTTCGCAAAGTATCAGGCAGACCGTGCTTACGGAGATGCACTTGAGCTAGGAGTCGTATATAGATGCGACTTTGAAAGAATAAATAAGGTAAGCGTACAGGGAAATAAATATAATGTACAGTTCTCTTCCGTTCTATCAATTATCTCAAATACGGGTACCAAGAAAGTCCGGATAATCAGTGAAGGTACCGCTATAAGGACAACACCGCAATATCCAGAGAATGTGACCGGCTTCTTTTTTAAGAATTATCAGCAAACCTATCTGCCATATGAAAACTAAATACCCCAATTTTATGGCTATCTCTCTCGGGATAATTGTCGCAGAAATGTTAGCCTTAGTATTATACCTGTTTTATCGCATAATGCCTAAGTAATGAAATGAGAACGAAATTCACAATAATTGGAATTATAGGAGTAGTAGTAATTGGGCTGCTGTATCTGATATATCTCACACTTCCAAGGATGAGAAAAGTAAAGGTGATGAAGTCAAACTTCGCAGCGAAATAAAATCCGGATATACGTAGATGAAATGATTAACGAGGTCAAAAAAAATTCCAGACGTAATCAATATGAAGAAACCAAGCCTGACACGTCCAATGAAGAGGACTTACAGAGAATCCAGGAACTCATTAAACAAAACGAGGGTGCATTTCAGGAGCCTGTTCAGCAGCGTACAGAGACGGCCGTACAAGCTGTGCCGCAAAAAAAGAAAAAAGTAAATATAGAAAAGGATACTACAAGCATAGCGATAACCAAGCCTACACCTCCTGTACGTCGTACTTTTAACAGTATTCGACTGATTAAAGAAGATGAGAAAAACGCGATAAAAGCATTCGTCCATTCCACACAGACAGTCATGGTTGGTTCGACTCTTAAAATGCAGCTTGCTGAAAATTGCCTGACTGACGACGGCCAGCGAATACGAAAGGTACGCCAGTGTACGGAGAGTCACAGCGATTGACGGTGAAAGGGTTATTATTAAGATAAGTTCGATTAATATCAACAATAATATCCTTCCCTTCAAGAAGAACGTGTATTCCCGTGATGCCATTGAAGGAATATATGTTCCCGGGAACCCGAAATCAGACGTGGCCAAAGATGCTGGTGCATCAGCCGTTTCAGGAGCCAATACCAATATATCAGGAGGACTGGACATCGGTACCCAGCTTGTGCAGGTGCGGCAAACAGTGTTATCAGCGCGACAAAATCCGCTACAAGAAGAATATCCGGAAAATCAAAGTAACAATAAAAACCAATTATCAAATCCTATTAATGGAGGACAAAAAACCATGATAAAATACTTGTTATTCATAATAATGCAAATCCCTTTCTTGGCACACGCGCAAATGATTGAGGAACTTTCTGCTACTCCTCTGGAGATTGGATATGAAAAGACGCTGCACATAATATTCCCCACTGAAGTGAAATACTGTAACGCGGGGAATGACCATATACTTGCTGAAAAAGTGAGTGCACAGCCCAACATTATCCGTATCATTGCAGCAGAAAGAAACTTTCCGGGCGAAACGAATCTTTCTATCGTTACGGCAGATACTAAGTTCTATTCATATTCCATTCACTATAGTGAAACACCAAAAGTAAGTTACATTCATATAGGGGACACCTCCCCTACTCCGCATGTACTTCCAGTTGGTAAGGATAAACAAATGTATCTGATTTTCCCCGGAAAAATCACATATGAGGACCACGGTTCTCAAGACATAACAGTTGAAAAAGCTGAAGGTGTAGACAACATTCTTGCGGTCAAAGCTGTATGTGAATTTCAAAAGGAATCGAACATTTCCGTTGTCACGGATAACGGAAAATTCTACACATTCAATCTTCAATACTCTCCCAATCCTGAAGTATTCACTTTTGTCATTGATAAAGACGAACAGCAGAAGGTAGCAATACTTGACGAAGGAGAGTTGACGACTGACAGAAAGAAAAAATCCATGATGCGATAAATAAACGTTTGCCGATGGATCTTGGATTGAGAGATAAAATATCCGGGGTTGAATTTGAGATAAACAATATCTTTATTCACAATGATATTCTCCTATTCAGAATTTCACTTCGGAACCGCACCCAGATAAATTATACGATAGACTTTATGCGTCTGTACATTCAGGATGCGAAGAAAAGCAAGAAAACAGCTATCCAGCAGCTGGAACAAAACGTTCTGTTCACATTCGATTATCCGGAAGACATTCCGGCTCACGAGAAAAGAACATTTATTGTGGCCGTGAATAAGTTCACAATACCTGACAAAAAACGACTTGTCATAGAGATTCAGGAGAAGAATGGTGGCCGGCATTTCTTCTATAAACTGAAAAATAAATCCATCCTGGAATCTGAAGAAGTTTTCCGCAATACTCAAGAGCAAAAAACTGAAGACGAAGCAGACAAGATACTCAGGAGGGTCTACCGATGATAACCTATATGATAGCCTGCATGCTGCATTTATCTATCTCATCAAACCCGAATGTAAGAAACAGTCTGATAGAACTGCTTGAAGGATGCCACACTTTACAGCCGATAGGGAAAATAATAGACATTCTCCACAAAGAAGGTATGTACGAATCCCTACCCCTACAATGGCCAGTTAAAGGTAAATACCGGATAAGCAGTCATTACGGATACCGTAATCACCCACTGACAGGAACGAAAAAATTTCACTCGGGAGTGGATATTGCAGTCGAGCTTGCCACTCCGGTATATGCCGCCGGATCAGGGAACGTCATATATGCCGGAAGAAAAGGAGGATATGGACGCTGTATCATAATACAGCACCAGTTCGGATTTACCAGTATCTACGGGCATTTATCGGCCTATTATACTACGGCAGGCAGAGAAATCAAGCAAGGACAAGCTATAGGATTTGTCGGGAGTACAGGACAAAGCACAGGTAATCACCTCCACTTTGAGATACGTAAAAATAAAGAGCAATAAACCCAATATGGTATGATGGATATGAGAGATGAAGTTGAACAGATAATATTGCGAACAATGGTTAAGGAAGGGATGGATGCTGCACCTCAGGATTACGAGTTCCTGATGAAGTATAATCTTAAGCAGATTTATTTCTACAGTATCGACTGTTCGATGAACGGAGCAGGAATAGACCTGAAGTCTCCCATACTGGAGAAACTAAAGAAAGCAATCATAGAAGATACGACCTTTCCACTTCTTCATGATGAATACAAAAAAAATGGAAAAGCGGGAGTCATGAAAAATTATTGAACAACGAAGCGTATTATAAAACCTTTTTAAAATGTATTCGAAATGGTAAGTAATAATATTGTCGATTACCTGGAAAGAATTAAAGGGCTGTATACTCTCATTAAGCAGGAACATACAGGTTCTCTCAGTGATATAGCAAAAAAAATGCGATTGTCACGGCGAACCATTGCAAACTATATATCTGAACTTAAATCGCTCGGTGCGGATATAAGTTATGACAAACAGCGTAATACATATTTCTTCAACAACGAGTTTACATTGTATGCAACATTTGAAGTAAAATTATCAACATAGCGAAAGAAAAAAGGAAGAGTGCAACATTGTTGCACTGGTGCATACTTAGCTTTGCAGTATGTATAAAATAAATCTCAATTTATAAGTAAATTTTCGAATTTGTAATTTTTTTGCCCCCGGAGCCTGCGTGAGTAGCCTCCGGTTTTGAAGAAAGAAGTAACACTTTTAATAATTATAATTATGAAAATGAAGTATTTATTTTTAGCATGCGGTATGCTGCACTATTTGCTGCCTGCCAAAACGAAAATGAGCCAAAAGTTGTTTCGGACAAGCCCGGAACCAGCGGTGATTACAGAATCATCATTGAAGGAGAAGAAACGGATGCACAGACTTCCAGGTCTTCCGGAACAATCCAGTTTGTGGGAGGAACTGCGAGCGGAGCAGGACTTTACGACGGAAAAGCAGAAGCCCTTGTTTCTGCCACGCCAGACCCAGGATATGAAATCAATTATTTTTACGGTGGTCCTGATTCTGAACCTAAGAAATACGACTATGCCAATGGTGGAGCATCTTCTTTTAAAGTACAAATCGGTGGTCAAGACCATTTATTTCATGTCGGATTCAAGAAGAAAACCGGTTCGCTTACGATAAACGCCGGAACTGGTGGGAAAGTATCTCCAAGTGGTCAACAGGAAATCCAAAGAGAGGTACCATTCTCAATAAAAGCAATACCAGATAATGGTTATGAATTTGCAGGTTGGACGGTTAATAATGGTAGTGTAACTATTGAAAATGCTAATAGTACAAGTACTACTGCGACATTAAATAGTGCTTCAGGAACTATTACAGCACAGTTTAAACAGAACAAAGTTAACGTTTATCTATCTGTTAACACAAGAACTGAATCAAATGGCTCAGGTCAAATAGACTATATTACATATACAATTACCTCATCTGTACAATGCTCATTAAATGTAAGCTATTATTTTACAGAGACGACTTATAGAGATAATGCACAATCTGAGAAGGACCAATGGTCACAAACATTTGGTTCTGGAGATGAAATTATAAGACGTATTAATGAAGATGATGGTTATGGTAATGGAAAAAGAAGAACATCAGAGATTACAAAATTCGTAATCATCTGCGAAGGAAAAACAATATATAATGGCACTTCAATTCCTGAAGATGGGACTTATGGTAATTATAATATAATTAGAAAATAAAGTCAAATATAATTGGATTTATAATGGGTATCAGATTTCATAGAAAAGAAAAATGATAGAAAAGAAAAATGATAGATAGTACTTAAAGGCTGGAATAAATCCCAGCCTTTATTTTATTAATGCTGATACAATCAGTATTTATAACAAAATTATATCCGTCAGAAATTCCACTGGATGGACTTACTGATGTAATGTGTGGTTCTGTTAGCATCTGTATTTCTGAAGGAGAACCACTCAAATAATGCGTGATACTATTACTTGAATATCTAGCTGAAATAGTAATGCTGAAATTCTCGGTTCGTTGATTTCCTGTATTAGGACGGCCGTTTTCTATTGGACAGCATGTAAATTGCCCATTAATCGTAATTGAGCGATTTAAAGCACTTGTCAAATACGTAGAAATTTTAACGTTGGGTGATGAAATGGAATAACTCAAATTCGCATAAATAGTAATTAACTTTGGAATAAAAATTAGCCGTAATAGAACCTGAAGAAATTTCATCATAAGTCAGTTTTTTTGTATCTTTGAAAATAAAAAGCTAATGAAAAGGTAACTCTAATAACAAAATACGATGAACTTGTTTCGCAATACAAAAAAATTGTATCGGACAAATTCAGCAAACAGGATTTCATTGAATATAATGAGATTTTATTTTCTGCCCACAGCTGCGCCATTGAAGGGAATAGTTTTTCTGTTGATGAAACACGCACGCTCAAGGAAAAAGGGCTTGGTATGATACCGCAAGGAAAAACGTTACTGGAAGCATTTGAGATGCTTGACCATTTCCAGGCATACGAATTTTTACTGAAGAACCTTGATAAGCCTTTATCTGAAGAACTGTTGAAAGAAACGCACAGACTCTTAACAGAGCATACTTTATCATATCGGACACAGCATGATGAACACCCATCACGTCCGGGAGAATACACTACGGTGGATATGTGTGCAGGCGACACAATTTTTGGTGACCATAAAGAATTGATTAAGCGTGTACCCCTTCTATTAAAAAGCACACAGGAAGCCATTGATTCAGATGGAGTTCATCCAATGATAATCGCAGCCAAGTTCCATGGGTTTTATGAATATCTTCATCCTTCCGAGACGGTAATGGGCGTATAGGGAGAATGTTTACAAATTTTATCCTGCTAAAAAAAGAGCAGCCTATACTCATTATTCCTCGTGAAAAAAGGGAGGAATATATCTCTGCACTCAAATTCATACGGAAAGAAGCAACAGACGAATACCTGATAGATTTTTTCTTTAAGACTGCAATTAACCGTATGCAATCCGAGATTCAGGATAAAAATAATATGACACATAATTTCATCCATGGCATAAACTTCATGCAAACAAAAAATTCCACCTCGAAAGATGATGAAATAGAGCTATGAAATTCCTTCAGGAACTATTACGGCGCAGTTCAAGCAAGACATATTATTTGCATATATGGATGTTACATATAATAATTCTTACATCAATTTTAATATTGAAAATGAAAAAGGTTTTAATATTCAGTTTCCTACTGATTTAGATTTGAATATAACATATAGAAAAACCGATAACTCAGTCACTGGAAAGCATGTAGTATTTCCTTGCAATAAATCATCCTATACAATAGACCATACTGTATCCCCTGAATGGTATCTTGCAAAAATCATAAGTATTGAAGTTGCTGGTAACCCTATAATATCAATGGATGGAAAGAATTATTCCGTTATTGTTCGTTCAATCAAAGCTGTTTGGTGAATAAAATAATAAATCCCAAATACAGGTATACATGCCTTGTATTTGGGATTATTTATTATTTTATTAATTTATTTTCTCATTAGTATGCATATATTGCTGCATATGAAGACTTTATGTAATCTCTCACAACAAAAGAGGAAGGGATTGTTCCCATATAGTAGAATCCTAAAAATCTATATTGTCCTGAATCAGATGCACTTAAAGAAACAGTGCCACTTTCTTTGACTGTAGCTACGAAATTATCATTGTTATCTTTATTAAAATAGCCTTTATCGCCATTCCCGTTATCATAAATGGCTGTTATTGGTGCCACTACTTTCTCTCCAGTTGCCTTGACTCGTTGAACAATTGAAATGTTTATAACTAACTCTTCTTTTTGTTTGAATTGCGCTGTAATAGTACCTGAAGTAATTATCAAAAAAAATTCCACCTTTGCAGAAAAAATGAATTTAGACAATTTGACTAAAATAGTCCAACATGAGATTAATGCCATCGCACAAGTGAATAAATTAAAAAGCCTTTGCTGCCAGCTTTCTATTACAGCTAAAGACTACTCTACCATCATTAATATATCGCCTAACTTCATAGCTCAAAAGAACCTTGGAGGAAGCTATGATACAATTATACATGAAGTATCAGAAGACAATTCTGTATATCACTCCCCTATCGAGATTTTCAATCTATCATGGAAAGCAAAAAAGATTTCACCAAATACTAAGCTGAACTATAAAAGGACGAAAGAGCTGCTTATAGAATTTGCTCCATTGGCCAGCTATCAAGATATAGATAAACGATTCATAAGAGCATTTGAAATTTATCTGACTCGTAAAAATCTTTGTGCAAATACAATTCTTAAATATCTGAAGTGTCTCAAAAGAGCATTAAGGCTTGCGCAACAAACCGGGCAAATAAAAGAAACAATAGAGGAACTATTCTCACTAACGGTGACAAAAGCAGAAATAATCCGGAAAGAGTCTCTTACCCCTCACGAGCTTAATAAGCTCCAGGAATATTTAATTTCCAATTTTACAAATATGGAAAGCGATTATCGGGAAGCGCTTTCAGCATTTTTATTTTCATGTTATACCGGCATACGCTACTCTGACATATGTCAATTGACATATGCAGATATGAAACGCATTAAAAACAAAAGATGGCTCATCTTCAACCATGCAA
>ENA-OQCS01000628-OQCS01000628.1-human-gut-metagenome-genome-assembly--contig:-NODE-628-length-19715-cov-3.402083_pt1 | contig 19715 bp, 21 predicted proteins | sample MGYA00242757_ERZ504575 | MGnify/ENA primary metagenome ERZ504575 (study PRJEB26092, sample SAMD00036297) | human gut metagenome | host: Homo sapiens | study: EMG produced TPA metagenomics assembly of... | reverse complement strand
CAAAGTTGGCAAGAGAAAAGATAAACCCCAGCGAGTTGCCCATCAGGAACGATTTTATGCGGGAATGATCTTCTATGCGCTGCATCAGGTCGCCAATCTTCTTTGTATCGAAGAAATGGAGCGGCATTTTCATCAGCTTGACCAGAAAATCTGAAATCAGGGCTATGTCAATTCGGGTATTCACATGCAGCAATATCCAGCCCCGGATAAGTTCACGCTGAGCTGGGCGATGAAAAGCACGAGCTGGGCGATGAGGATGAGCGTGACAAAGCCCAGGTTCTTTCCATTGACTCCCCTATCCACCAACGCCTGTGTCAGAAAAGGGAAAACTAATTGCAACAAGCTTCCCAGCAACATTCCCAAGAGAAGCAAGCCCACCTGACGTTGGTAAGGCTTAAGATACTTGAAAAAGAATTTTATGTTACGCTTATGGCTCTCGCATTCCTCCTTGCGCTTACCGAAATTCACACCAGGTATCATCAATAAAGCCATACCACAATCCTGCCCATGCACTTTGGTACTGAGCCAACAGTGCAAAAACTCCTCTTCCGTATAGCATAGTTTCTGAGAAGCGGGGTCAGCAATATAGAAACGATAGCGACCACTTCTGTATTTTTTCACCTTGTAGCAGACCACAAAGTGATTCTGGTTCCAATGGAGAATACATGGAAGCGAAGCATCATGTGCAAGCTGCTCCATGGTAATCCTTACCCCAAGCGTACGAAAGCCAAGATACTCAGCGGCCTCGCTGATGCCCAGCATCGACACACCATTCGGGTTATATGACAATGCTGGCGCAGCATCTCCGCCGAGTACTCCTTGCCATAATACTTGGCTATCATTCTCAACGAGGTGGAACCACAGTCCATCTCGTCGAGTTGCTGATAATGAGGAAAACTTTTGCGCATAATTATTTTTTTAAATTCAAGTGTTGCCGAATCTCCTCTGCAGAGGAGAAGCAGATTTTATCCTTTTCTTGCGTAGTGATTTTTCTCTGCCCCTCAGAGTTATGTTTACCATTCATATCTCTAGGATGGGTGAGGTGAAAGAGTACTCCATCAATGGTTTTAATACGATAGCCAAGGTTCTTCCATCTCTCTATGCGTTCCCAGTCTTCCGGTCCCCAACCATAAAAATTTTCATTTTCCATGCCTGCTTTTATATATGCCTCTCTATTTGCAAGAAAAGCACCACCTCTCATATCCGTACCATAGGGTAAAGACATATACCTATACAATTTTTCTAAAATCTCTATCTCTTGCGCTTCAATGAACATCTGGCGTATAAGAGGACTTGTATCAAAAAATAGCCCAGCGTAAGGATAGACAAAATCAGTATCATCACTTCGCAAACTTTCCATAGCATGAGCTATTTGCATAAGCGGAAATACCACATCTGCATCCCAAACTGCCAAATAATCAGTCTTGACCGTTTGCGCCATTTGATTTATATATCTGGTTCTATAGAATACAGGATCGTCATCCTTGACATAAGTATAGTCTACCGAGTTTGGCAAAAGGCTCCTTAATATTTGGCTGTCAAAACCAGAAGCTCCAAAACTTTTATGTCAACAACAAAATATTTCTGTAAGTATTTTATGACAGTCAGAAGATTCTCAAGTCGAATCATTGAGTCTATTCTAACTGGCAACAATACTGTCAAATCTGAAAAATCAAGTTTCTTCACCATCATTATTTTCCTCCCAAGTTCTAGTTAACAACTTTATACCACATAAGCCACTCAAAGAATAGTTGTTGTATATGAACTCCTCATCTATATTCATGCGATTCCAAAACGAACTATTTTCTATTCTTTGTCTTACTTCATCCATATCTAAGCAAATTGTCGTTTGGGATTTCGTGTTATACCACCAAGTCAATGCAACCAAGCCCAATACCCCATCCAACAACATAATGCCTTTGTCATACAAGTCATTTGTGAATAAATGGCACATATCTATTTCTCGTTTCAAACTTTCAGAAAAGCGTATCCATTGTGATTGTCCAGAAGCTTGTGCCACCAACGAGGAGACCAAGAACAAATATATCTGTTCGGATGCAACACAGGATGCAAAGAGAGCAAGAAAGGCTGCATTTCTAGGAAAATGTGGTCTATTCGCTCTGTGCCAATTCCTAAATTTCGAATTTCCACGAGTGTCAATAGAAAAACAATTAATCGGTCATTTACTTTGAATGGTATAGCCTCGCTATAAAAATCCAAAGGTCTATTCATATAGATACTATTAAACAGACTTACGATAAACCGTCTACAAAGATCTTTCTCCACTCCATCGCTTAATAGTTTATACCTAAAAGTCTCGAATGCCAAGACATCAATTAATGGAGCTATCTCTTTTCCTTGTAAATCCATATCCATGGTCTTTACGACCATTTTATATATATACGCATCTATATCTGCCAGTAGGTTCCCCGAAGAATCAGCTATATAGCCATTTCTTACCAAGTATGAGATGCCTAGCCAGATACCCATCAAGCCATTCTTTAAGTCTATATTCTTGAGGGTTGGGATTTTCGTAGCGACTTGTACAAAAAGCTCTTTTCCTGTCTGAAACATTTCACTCTTTTCATCATGATTGCTCATCACAAAGAAATAAATGCTCGCTCCCAACTTGCCTTGCAGTAGCCCCAACTTTTTATCGCTGAGCTACTGCCTTTAATTTTGCATCAATATCCATTACCTTATTATTTTTCTGCATCAACATTGAAAGAATTTTGTTTCATTCTCACTTGCTTACCGCCATGCAAGAACATTTTAACTCCCAATACCACGTATGGACCGTAAGTACTATTTCTAGAAGAATTTGTCACAGTTGTAAAATAGGGCAAATGATATTCATATCCAAACTTCCGCTTTCCAATATTGGCAGGCATCGCAGCGGTCAGAGTCCCCTCAAGTTTACCATTTGAAAACAATCTATTCAATACTATTTTAGCATATCCTAGATGCTTCGTATATTTACCTTGCAAAGTAGGAGTTGTAGCATAATTCAAATCGTAAGATGCTTGCACATTCAATTTCAAAGGGCTAATTTTATACCTGGCTTGCATATACATCTTCCAAATATCACCTTTTCTCTTGATACCTTCCTCTACAGATGCGACATCATGGAAATAGGAAAGGTTTACACCAAGATTACAATCTTTGAAAAGTTTGTAATCCCCTGACAATATGAACATCATTCGATGCCAATCTGCATTTTTATAACTTCTTTCACCATACCTGTTGGTAACAATGAATAATAAAGCGACTCATTCATGTCTTTATTATAAAAGTTTACAAATATTATGTTAAACAGTTTATCTATACTCATGGTCGCATCCAAGTAAATCAATCTTGAAGATTTCAACAGTGGATTTCCACCATGAATCATCTTTGAATCTATTTGGTATTCCGTAGCAGATAATTGATCCAAGTTAGGATACATTGCTGAAATATGGAAATTACTTCTGATAGTTACGATACGCCAAGGCTTGTAGAACAAACGTCCCATAGGGCTCCAGGAATAATTTGCTATATGCCCGACATTATTATTATCAGAATTACCAACCAAAGAGCACCGCCGCTTACAAAGAAACTGCCCACAGGATGCCAAGTAAGCATCGCCAACATAAAATGTCGGGTATTCTTAGACCAATAGCTCAACTCGTCAGTATTTCTATCCGTATCATTATATTTTCTCCACGCAAAATTATAGTCTGCATAAAAATCGAAGTGTTTGGATAATGCTCTACTGATGTTCAGATCATAAAACACATAATTTTTATCACCCAACGTTGGGGTTTCACTCAAGTTAGAATTACTCCAATAAGTTCTTTTTTCCCTAACATTATAATAGTCGTAAGTCAAATCACTGCTGACATATAATTTTCCAAAACTTCCACGGTAGAACAATCCCACATTATAGTCGTTGGAATAATATTTGTCTCTATTCCATTGCTCATATTGGGCCACATTCCCATTGTCCTTCTCCGTAATAAAGTACATGGTAGAATCCAAGGACTGATTAAAAGTTCCTTTGGTCTGCAAAGAAAGACTATGCCCCTTAGCCAATTGATATTCTGCACCAAGAGATATGTCATACCCCAGTTTTTTACCGATTTTATTTGGATTACCAGAATCGAATTCTTGAGAACTTCTCTCATAATTATCCGCATACATACGAGTGAAGGAATCACTTTCCTTATTGACAACATTCGAAAAAGCCGAAGTTATATTAAATGACAATTTATTCACACTATATGTATAAGATCCCCCTATGGTTTCCTGATTCATTTTATTTTTGCCATATTGCAAATTCGTATAAGGCACAAAATCCCAGCCAATATAATCATCAAACAAGGATAAGTTCAGCAACATTCTCCTTCCCTCATACTTTCCAGTAGGATTGTAAGTAATTTCCACTTTTTTGACACGCTTAGGATTTATGCGCATAGCATAATCTGAGGATTTTCCACGTCATTTACCAAAAGTACAATATCCTCTTCTCCATTCACACGCAACTTGTCATTTTCCCAATCACGCAAAAAGCCTGGTATTTTCTCCAACAGCTGTCCACTGCTTGCCGTGCCTTTGCGCATAGAGTCGGTGATAAGGTAAATGTCCTTGTTATAGGTCTCTTGCTTTAAAGTTCCCGTGACAGTAACTTCCTTTAAGCCAACATTATGAGTAGACAATGCAATTACACCCAAGTTCTCAGAAAGTCCGAGACTATCCTTTCTGGTATAAGACTCAAGTCCCACATAGCTGACAGAAATTCTTGTTGCCTTTTGGGAAGTATTCACACTAAAAGAGCCATCAGTTTTAGACTTGCATCCACCAACAAACACATTGTTATTGAAAAGCTGAATTGTTGCATCAGCCAGTCCTTGCAGTTTATTGCCAGAAATTATTTTACCAGAATAGCCTTCCGCCATAGTAGTGACGGATATAAGCATTATCAAGCATAACAAAAATAATTTTCTCATATTTTTTGTATTTTGAATTTAACATACATCTAAAGCAGTAATCCAACATATTGAACTCTATTTCTTGCTTTCTCTTATCAGAACATACAAACTCCATCCCTAAGCGTAATCTCTTGTCACGCTTTGCCATACATTCCCCAGTACAGACAGGATAAAAGGAGCAGTTACCACAGACGGAATATGCTTTATTCTTCTCGATACGTGTTGGCAGAGGAGCGTTCCAACTTACACTACCATCATCTTCTATCGAGCCTCTTGCCATATTGGAATCATAATTATCACAAAAATCGACTTTACCATCATAATAAATAGTCTCAAAATGTGTCTTCTCAACATAACAAGCAGAAAAGAATGCATTAGTAGAGAGAGTATAGCCACTTTTTGCAAACAAATCCATAAGTACATATAAGTCGTGAAGACAATTTTGTTCGAACTTTGCCTGCCAAATTCTTTGAAAATCGACATAGATTCTGTTTCTTAACTGATTCGGAATGATTTCATCCAGTTGCCTCACCATATCAAAATCCTTAAGCTTTTGGCTATTATAGTTCAGGCGAAGAACGACAATAGAGCGACTATTTAGCTCCAACAACATCTTTACATTGTTTAAGATCAAATCAAAAGATGAGGTACTGTTTTTCACCTTTTTTGTTTGATTATGATTTTCTCGATTGCCATCTATAGTTATTTGGTAGCGATCTATCTTCACGGAACTCAATTGGCGTATCAACTTTTCGTCTAGAAGAGCCCCATTGGTTGTGATTTGCCCACAGAATTCTATATTGTTCACCAAACAATACTGATACAAATCGTTCGAAATTTCAACAACTCTATTTTTTTGCATTAGCGGCTCACCACCAAACCAGCACAGATGATAAGTCAATATATTATTCTGTTCTATATAAGATACAATATGTTTTTTGATTCTCTCTACATTCATATCTTGAAGTTCTGTCGGTTGATGCTTCTGAGTGCAATACCAACATGAGTAATTACAATCATAGGTTGGTATTATGATTGTTTGATATTCCTTAGTCTCAAAAAAATCATGTTCTCTCTTTCTTACTTGCTGAAATTCATCTACGTTCTCTTTCACTATAAAACCAGCACTTATCATCTTCTGCAATAATGCCAAATGTGGTGTAGGAATATCAACTAAGCCTTGGAAAGAATTGAGTAAATTAACATACTGAGCCAACTTCTCTCTCTTTATGAGAAAGAATTTCTTTGTCACTCCATTAAACAATATAGCTGTTTCTGGAAAGTTTGTCAATAAATAATTATATTTACTTAGTTTATACATTCTAAAAAAAATTAAGAGATGTCAATGCCTTTATTAAAAACATTGGCACCTCAAAGTTAAAGGATCTAAACGCTAATTATCAGCTTACAAATAGATCTTACAATCCCCAGTATTGTAGATATAGACAGTATCTTGACCGCCTAACACTTCCAACATGTCTGCCTCAGACAACAGACTTTCATCTAATGGTTTCAAACCATTAAAATCAAATTTTGATAATTCTATCATAATCTCAATTATTTAAATTAATAAAACCTTCTACATAGCCTAAGCTAAGAAAGGACAGTTTCTACATTTAGTTTATACGCCAACCTACTAGCCACATCCCAACTTGCATGGTCATTCCATAAAATAGAATTTAGCTTCAAGAAGAAGATAACGGAGTTGACTTCAGACTTTTTCATTTTTAGCAATCCCCCATGATAAAGGTCTTGCTTTATCTTTTCACAATAGGTTCGTACTTCGTCAAAGGCCTGCTTTCCTTCAAAGTCAACATTATCCAAAGGAAGCCCACCATACATTTCAATAGACCAAGACAAATTATGTTTCTTCAGATAATTTTCTTGCTGTAATTGACTTAAGGAATTCCATGACTGAACTGGTCGCGTATGCTTTGCAGAAACGGCATCCACGATTGCCATGTCCTTATGATTCGAACCAACAAGAACTGGCCAATGCATCTCTATTCCACACCATCTTATTTTCTGCTCAAAAGTTGGCAATACTGCCTTTAGTGCATCCCTCGAAAAACATGGCATCATCATCTCTACAAAATTCGTGTAGCGAAGAATGTAAAAAGGATGGAAAGCCGTATGCTTATATGTATAATAGGACATTACCAAAGATGGCTGAGCTATCTTCAGTTGATATTCCCTCATCATAGAGAATAGCCTATTTACATCCTCTGTACTTATCACAATATCATCATCCAGCAAGAAGAAATACTCATATTTCTCAAAAAGTTCAGGATGACGATGAAGGTAACGATAGATCATGTCCATCTTATAGCCAGCATCACAAGCTACGAAATCTGAATCATTACAAAACTTGTTATAGGAACCATCATAGATGAGTAAGTGCAAGTCGAAGTCGGCATCACCTTTTAGTAACTGGCGATGCAAGCTGTCCTTACCAACAGGAACAAACACGGCATTCTTCTTGTATGACCCATCCAGTCTTACTTTTTCCTCCTTGACAGGATGAAACAGATAGTTTTTCCTATCATCAGGCAACACTGGGGCAATACGCATTGAAGTATCGTCATAAAACCGAAAGTTTTTTCAAAAAAATCTATAAATCGCTGAATCAGAGAACAAAAAGCATCAAGAATCGGTTTATGGTCGGCGATAAGTCGGTGTTACTCTATTCAACTATACATCTTATCACAATCTTTGTTTTGTTTCATTTAGCCAGCTATTTTTCTGCAAGCGCTCAAAATAAATTTGGTTAATATATAATATTTGTTAGATTCTTGCGTTTTTAATATAGATGGTTATAATGGCATCTTTGACAGATTGTGTTATACCATGATATATATATAATTAGTATTAACTAGGGCATTTCACTTAAAAAATTAGAGAAATGACCAAAAAAATTATCTCATCTCGAAAATCAGCTATCCAGGAGATTATTGGATGGACTCCGCCTGTTCTGCACCAGGCGTCCGAATGTTATGTATCCTTTAAAGCTTATGACCCTAGCTGCAGTCGTATGCGTCTGAAGAAGATCATGCTCGGGCATATTAAGGGCAAGCGAAATCAAAGAATTTATGGGGAAGCTCTTATCAAGCGTCTTACCCAGAAACTTCTAGAAGGCTGGAATCCTTGGATCGAGGAATCTCGCCCAGAGGAATACGCATTGTTTGATGATGTATGTGGCAAGTACAATACGTATCTCTCTAAAATGACCAAGGAAGGGGGTATCACGGCAGGTACAAAGTCCAACTACGAGCATAAACTTGCTTTTATGCGAAAGTGGATAGACAAGAGTCAGCACATTACATATATCTATCAGTTTAACAAGAAGCTGATTTCCGACTTCCTGGACTACATTCTTATCGATAGAAACAACAACTTGAGAACCAAGAATAACTATATCGGCTGGCTTAAGTCATTCTCAAGCTATCTCATCGCGAGAGGGTATTTAACTAGCAACCCAACTTCAGGCCTGAATACCTCAACCAAGCTTGGCCCCAAAAACCGAGACGTGATACCTAATGATGTGCTAATAGAGATAAAATCGTATCTTGATAAAGAGAACAAGCATTATCTCTTAGCCTGCTATATGATTCATTATCTGTTCGTCCGTCCAGGCGAGATGTGTTTTCTGAAAATCAAAGATCTATCTGAGGATAAAAGAACGCTAACACTAAGCGGATCGCATACGAAAAACGGTCATGATGCAGTTATAACTATCCCCAATCATGTCATAGATCTGATGAGAGAGCTGGAGATTTTCTCTGCGCCTCCTGGTTACTATATATTCAGTAACGACTTCCGCCCAGGACCAGAAAGAATAAAGGCTATAGCATTCACTAGATTCTGGACGAGCAACGTAAAGAAAGCTTTAAATTTAAGTGATGTATATAAGCTCTATTCTCTTAAGGATACGGGTATCACAAATATGATCAAGGCAAAAACAGACCTTCTGTCCGTAAGAGATCAGGCAAGGCATTCTTCTGTGAAGGTTACGAACATCTATACTCCACAAGAATGCATTGAAGCAAACGCTGCGCTTGTCGGATATGAAGGGGTGTTCTAAAATACGCAAAACTCCCTGTGCTACCATACCACGGTAGCACAGGGAATGCGGGTTATTCATACTTTCCAAGCTCAAAACCATCCTTCTTCATCCATCCCTCCTCGATGCAGCGATGTATATGCTTGACAATACTCATATAGAACGCCTTGAACTCCTGAAGCGTCGAGAACTCTCTATATACCGGATTGTCATCACCGCCGAGCTTGACCTTGTAAGGGAGCGATTCGCCCTGCGTCTGCACGGCAAGGTCGTAGGCAGCCTTGTAGTTAGCCTGATTCTCTGTAGAGAGCCAAACAACACTGCCCTCGAACCTCAAGCCAGAAGTGATATTCTCCTCGGTCTTGTCATTGTAATACTGATGGATGAGAGCCTTGACCTCTGCCTTTGTAGGCTTATGGTCAAACTGCTCTTCCATGTAGGTGGCGGAGTTAGAATCGTCTGCAACGATAATATCCCATCTTATTCGCCACAATCCCTTTACCGTTGGTGCATTCCAGCACCTTCACATCCTTGTGCCCTTGAATTCTATCCATATTGTTTCTTTTTAAGTGAATACATACTTTGTCTTGCCGTTGCCGAAGCTGACAGCCTTGATGGTCGCCTCGAAAGGAAATCCATCCTCCACTTCCGACACCTGCGAGAGGATATTCTTCATCTCCTCACTGTTGGTGATGAACTTCTTCGGCTGTCCGTTGAGTTCAACAGATACTACGCATCTATCATCTCCTTCCTTGGTCTTGATACCAAGCTGGTAATCATTTACCACGATTGGCAGGTTGACCAAATCCTTGATGGAGATGGTATCTCCTGCGAAATACTTCTGCCCATTGGCAGGCTTGTAGCTGATTTTGAAATCCTTGAACGACTTCATATAGTTCTCTCCTATTAACCTTTTATTGAGATTAACACAATCGGCGTGCTTGCTCATTCCGTAAAACGATGCGACAAGCTCCCGATAACGCTTTCTAGATTTTACTTCTTTACTTTTCTTGCGAACTTCTTCTTGATTCTCTTGCGCAACCGCACATGGTCTGGATATATGACGTAGCCCACAATATCAATACCTATTGATATAGGATATATGCGCTCGTTCGGCTTTATCCGGAATCCTACTGACTCCAGGCACTCGTGTACGGCATCTCTTATCACCCTAACTCCGCCTTGGTCTCAGCAAGTGCAAGCCCATCGTCGCAGTAGCGGAAGAAGTACTTGACTCCCATCTCATCCTTCAGCGGATGGTCTAGGTGGATGGATAGCACTATGTTGCCTGTAGCCTGAGAGGAGCGCAATCCGAAGCTGATGCCTCATCTAGCATATCCGTAAGACTGCCCAGTATCTTCAACAGCGTCTTATCCTTGAAGACGTGCTCAAAGGAATCCTTCGCCAACTGATGCTGGATGCTATCGTAGAAGTGCCGGATGTCGAACTGATAAGCATATTTCAAGTTCGGGTTCTCACGGATTGCCTTCCGGATCTGATGCATCATATCGTGCATTCCCCTGCTTGATGCTTGCGTTGGTCGTGCGGATATATCTTCGATGCAGGTGTATATCGACTATCTGCATAATGGCAAAACAGCCAATTCGCTTAATCATCTTGACTATCTGCAAGCGTCTTACCTTGCCATACTCCTTAATCTCTACTTCGTCATATTCCTCGACGGTGAATGTGCCTGTCGCTATCTCATGCTGTAGCTGCGCTATCACTTCTTCACGTTTCGCAAGTAGCTCTTTACCTTCTTCATACTCCTGCCTTTCGCCATGGATAACGTGGTCGAAAGCGGCAGCAATATTATTGTATTCTACGATTTCCTGTATGATGTTTCCTTCTCTACGCATTTTATTGAGTTTAATATTTTGGCTTACAAAGCTTCTTTTTCCCTGGCACTGCTTGCTCGAATTCATCGCTGAACCTACTAAACCAATAGGGTATCAAGAATACCCAAGCTGCCTATATCGGCAACTGCCATCCAACTGTCATTTTTCGCTCATAGAGCGAGGCTCGTCTCCCTCGTTCACTGCTTAGACTACACGTAGCCGATGCAGGAGGAACGATTCAGATTAGTCGAGACGCGACCCGATATTCGTATTCGCATTCGAAGCGTCGTTATTCGCATTCGTGTACGCAACACCAGCATTCGCATTCGCATTGTTACCACCACGATACAACACACGGTCGCAGGAGATTCTGCCCTTAAACCCTTTATTATTGTAGATTGCGCTCTGCGCTCTACGATACCTCGGTAGCCGCTTTGTAGCTCGCTACGCTCGCCGCTTTGACGATTACGCCCCTGAAGGCGAGACGCGACCCGATATGCGTATACGCATACGAAGCGTCGTGACCCGCATTCGTGAACGCAACACCAGCATCCGCATTCGCAAAGTAACCACCACGATACAACACACGGTTTACACCACTGTTGATATATATCTTATCACAATAGTATGTGCTAGCCGAGCCTGTAGCCGAACCGATAGCTATTACGTCACCATACTTGCCGTTATAGATGTTGGCAATCCACAAGTCACTGAAGTTGCTGACCTTGATATATCTCTCAGTGCCATCCGGCATAAAGATACGAACCATATACTGATGCTTAGCATCGTTCGGTATGTCGCAATTATCCATCATGTCGTACTTGTGTCCGTAAATGTCCTCGTAGCCAAGACAGCAGGTATTGTTCACCTGAGTCACCGTGACGGCATCATCGAGTCCGGATTCCTTGTACCAAGCATACTGACGCACGCCTTGTTCAACGATATTATCCGTAACATTCGGATTGATACCCTTTGCTTCTGCGAAACCGATGGTATCTTTCATTCCTCGCTGCATCGTTCCGCCAGTGGTTCTGGTATTCGTATTCGAACCAGCGCCACATTGAGTCTGCGAGTCACGTCTTCCATACGTCATGTAAAAGAGGTTAGCAATATGGCTGCTCATCGAGAAGTCTATCTGCTGCATACCTCTATTCACTGAGTAATAGTGGAATTCTGACCACGGCATATTGGCAGTTGTGCTTCCGCCGCTTACGCAGGCTCTCAGCTTTTCGCCTACAGCCGTGCTTCCAACAACACCGCAGAGATAAGCATCCTCTTCTACCCATTCCGGCTCCATATCCTCTATGCGGTCGGAATTGCTCAGAACTACATCATCACCCAGAATCTGTCTGTTGACGGTGAAGTACAAATACTTCGCTCCTTCCGGCACATCGGATATAAGATACATTCCCGGCTCGAACGTGATGGTCGGAATAGTGATGGTCTTCAAGATACCGGAATCCTCGCCTACGAAGAGAGAGCAAATCATACCTGTTGACGGTACGGTCGGGAATCTCACCTTCTTGTATCCGCCTACCACAACTCTCATCACGGCATAGGTGTTGTCTGCTGAGTACGACTCCTTCAGAGAAGGCTTGTTTGCGGTCAGCTTATTGTTATCCCGATAGGATGCAGCATCCTTCTTGATGTCTTCAAGCTTCACCACTACCGTATCTTCCGGCGTAGGAGGCTGCTCTACGTTGGTAGAGAAGCAGATGTAATGCTTGCGGTTGAGATAGTCATTTATGCCCTTGAACCAGTGATGAGGTTCAAGCATCATGATGTCTCCCTCTGAACCATCCAACTTAGCAGGCGAGCAGTCACGTACATCCTCTGCATCTGCATAGTAGTTAGAGTTGCTGTCATGGAGCGGATAATAGGTCATTACACCATCAAGATTATTCATAATGGTATCAACACCACCCATCTTCACATTGCGCTGTGTAGCCTTCTTGGTGACTTTAGCGAGTACCCTGTGACGTGATGCGAGATACGACTTGATGTGACCGGAAGGTAGGTAAGTATTGCCGTACTTGTAGCCAGTCTCGTTATCGAGGTTGCTGACATTAGCATCATCGGCCACGGTCTCGTCGAACTCAATCATCGTGTACGCAGGTTGCAGGATATTCAGCTCTGGGAAGTGGGCACGCATGCGGCTGTACTCGGCATCGTCGAGATACTTGGTGAGCTGATACTTACCTACGAGTCGGCAGGTATCTACGTTACCGCCAGATTCATCCACACCGCCTACAGACATCAGCAATCGCAGGATGCCACCGTCGCCACGCTCATTGATACCTGTCACACGGAGGTATCTGATGCCGGTACACTTCTCTCTCAGCTTAAGCCAGTCGATTTTTGGGCAGCCATCTACCACGAGTCTTGTGATATTCTCAGTACCTTCGAGGGTCAGCGTGTCATTCGTCAGCTTCGGCAGATAGCGGAGTTCAAGCGTCTGAAGGGTTGCAGGAAGCACCACTTTGACAAGAGGCGAACCCTGTGCGAAGCTTACACCTGTCAGCGAAGTGTTCGATGCGCTGAACTGCTCCATCTTGGTGTTCTTACTGAGGTCGATGCTGGTAAGCTGGGTACTCTTCAATCCATCCATCTTCAGCACACGGAGATTCTTGCAACCATCGACGAGCAGGTTATTGAGCGTTGTCTGCGTAGCCTGACAGCTACATCGAGCGTTCGGAGAGCCGTGCAGTTATTGAGGTTCAACGTCTGCAAGATGGCGTGGCTCACATCCGTGAGGTCGAGACCCATCATGCGGCTTGCTCCATAGATATACTGAGGGTCGTTGACGATGAGGTCGGTGTTGAGGGTGAGCTGCACCTGAGAGCCTTTAGCTTCTGCGAGTATCGCACTCTGCTTTGGCGTACCCGATGTATATCCGTAGCCGAAATAATACCGCTCGCTGGATGTAATCTTAATCTTGCGGTTGTCAGTCGAGAACTTGTAACCGAAGTAGCAGCCGAAGCTGTCCTTGCGGTAAGTACCGCAGACGTACTGACTATCGAGCAGGGCAAATCTGTTCTGGATTGTGTAGCATCGGTGAGCATATCGGCTACCCTGCATCGCATAGAGATAGTTATAATAGGTAGTACCCGATGTTGTCTGCACACCATCGATGAGAGGAGTGACATACTTGAAGATGCCATCCTTATTATATATACGCTCGCACCAGTTACCCATCTGCTCCTCGTTGAACACGTTCAGTACATATTCGAGCGACATATTACTTCTGATCTTGTCAGCTACCTCACGCAGCTTGTCTGGGCATCCACGCACCAAGTCCCACAACACGGAATCGTGACCAGCGAAGGCGTAAGAGCCGATGCTGTCGTCGAAAGTCTCGTGGGTGATTGTGTATGCGTACTTCAATACGGAGTCGTTGCGGACACCGAAGAGCGTATCCATATCGTAAGGCAGGAACATCCAGTGAATGCATCCCACGTACAGAGCATCATGTTCTTCGCTCGTGAATCCACACCCATGAAGTAGTCTGTAATCAGATACCAGGCGAACGGTGCGTCGTTTAAGAAGTAATCCTGATACTCGTTGAGGAACTTGGTAGGATTGCCCTTGCAGCTCTGAATCCACTGCCACAGTCTCTTCACGGCAGCCTGTCTTCCTCATCGGCGGTATCCCAAGTCATATCAGCTTGAAGCGGAACTCCAGCGCATCATCGAAGCGAGTCATATCGCTGTGCCGAACAAGCAGAGTGATTCCGAGTTATTCAAGAACTCTAGGCAGATACACTTATTTCTCTGTCCCGCAAGCGTTTCGGCATCATTATAGCCCTCGATGCCCTCGAAGCCGTAAACGATGCTTGAACCGGACTTCTCGTTGTTGAAGTTGTACTTGCCGAGATAGGCATTCGTTCCATCTCCGTTCTGGTCGTAGAAGCAGTCGATAGGGAATCCATCTACGCCGATACGCACGTCATAGTCACCCTTATATGCGGCCTGTGGAGGAGTGAGCCATCCACATCGCTTGAACACATCATTGACGATTCTCACCGCACCCGTATTGTGGTAGATGATGAATCCGCGAAGTCTGCTTGATACAGAAGATGTCGACAGGTCTTGCGCCCGGCTTGAACGAATACTTGAAGTCATCCTGCAATACTCCGTTGATATACAGCTCAGTATGATACTTGCTGCTTCTGCTCATGTAGATGCGGTAGTTCTTGCGTGGATAGGTTGTTGATGATGTACCCTGTATGCGAAGACCGCATTGCTTGATGATGAAGTCATATTCCTTGCCGTAAGGACTGTAGAAGTAAATATCAACCGGAATCTCGAACTTCTTGTTGTTCGTCTGATTGAGCAGGTCGATATCACCTACGATACGCATCACACCCTTGCCCTGCTTTCTCAGTTTCTCGATGTCCACATCAGTACCTTCATCGTTCATTACGTCGTTTTTCTGGAAGAGCACAACCATCTCATCGAGGGTCTTGCGGTCAACGATATGGTTATTCAGCTCCTCATCATCAGTGAGCGCACGGTCATATACTCTGATGTTGCGGATGCTTACGTCTGCATTGTCAGATACTACCGTGATATCTACAGGTGTCTCCTGTCTGAGTGTATCAGTCTGAGAGAACTGCACCGCACCAGACAATTCGCCATTCACGAACAGCTCGAGCAGTCTGTTGCCCGATTTCTGGTTTACCACGAAGGCAATCTTGTAGCTCATATCCGAAGCGAACTTGGTGCTTACCTCCGTTCCTGCTGCGGTTCTGATTCTTGCTTCCTGCGCAGTCAGCTCGAAGCCAACGTTTTCTGAAAAACAGCTCATCACGATGCCGTCTCTATCGGTCACGTTGCTGGTCATAATCTCTACCTCCAGCGTACCGCCCGAGGTGGTGAGGTCTGTGGCAAACGGCTGATACCCGATAGTGATTTTGGCACCATTGGTAAGATTCAGCGCATCACCATCCCATCCGTTACTGCTCCAGTCGAAGCCCTCGAAGGTGTGCGGATGCCCTCATAGTTCCATTCTCCTGGGTTCTCCTCCGAGTTTGCACGTCCGGCAGCTGACAGCTTCAATACCATACCTGCGGAAGTCTCGCTGATATCTACGCTGCTCTTCTCTACGTTGACGGTAAACGGATAGCTAGTCTTTCCGCAGATGAACTCCATGTGCACCTCACCCTTCTCCTGATAGCGGTTGGTATAAACCTGCGCCTGACGAGGCACACTGACGGTCTGAGTAATCATACCATCACGCTTCACCTTCATCGCAGCAGGAGTCGTGTTAGGGTCGTAAGCCACAAATTCAAGCTTCAGCTGTTCGTACTGACCGACAGACAGAGAAGGAGACAGATGATGCGTACTGTCGAGGATAGTACCATCTCGTGTGTCATCTTAGCACCGATATAAGGCTGTGTAGGCTGACCTCTCAGAATATCCATATAGATGCTGTCTGAGCGGAGGGTAAGCGTAGGGCCTGCTTCCATCTCGGCAACCATCTGTATCGTGTGTCTTCCGTCTGCAAGCGAGAGCATCGAGAGGTTGAAGCTCCCGTTTGTGGTTCCCGAACGGGTCACGGTGTTGGCATTTCTCTGCACACCATCTACATAAAGCGTAACCACCTTGGTTCCCGAACCGCTCACGGCATAAGGGATGCTGATGGTTGATGACGGGTCATAGCCGCCAGCTGTGATGCAGTCGGCAATATCAAACGAACTGGTGAGGGCGAGAGTCACCGCCTTCACGGATGTGTATGCCTGCTTGGTCTGCGTCTTGCCTGTAGCAGGGTCTGTCGAGGTGGCACGCACATAGATATCCGTAGTACCAGCAAAGAGGTAGCTTGACAAGTCTATCTGATAGGTTCCGGCACTCACGTCTGTGAGGGTCTGGCTATAGATGGTGGTAGCACCAAGCTTCATCTGAACCTCGATGGTTGCCTTCTGACCAGTGCTCTGACCCTTGTCGTCGCCCGAAGCATACTGGTGGTCGTAGGTATAGGAGAGCATGGCGTGACCGCCTACCTTGATGATGCTGTTATCTACGTGGGCAGAGATGACAACCTTGGTGAGCGAGGTATCTCCACCACCGCCACCTCCACCGCTACCCATCGGAAAGTCAGCGGAAGTGATTTCCTCGTCTCGCTTGTTGCGGAAGGTAACGTGTACGGCAGTCTCATCATCATTCGGCTCCACATCTACAGACTTCAATGCCGATGCTTCCAGCTCGTTGAGCCTTGCCACGATAGCCTTGTTCTGTACCGGGTTGGTGGATTCCTGATCGAGGGATTCATCTACCTCGACTTTAGGGATGTCGATATTCACGTTGCCGTTGACGTCAGGATTCTTCTTTTCTCCGTTCAAGGTGATGGTCTTCACCGTACCACCACCGCCGAAGTCTTCCCAGCTTGCGGCTGCATTCCAAGTGCTGATGTCAGTACCGACAAACTGCTTTGTAATCCATTTACCCTGCGATTCCTCGTAGGTGATACACAATCCCTTGCTGCGGTTCTTTTCCGGCACGGCTGCGACGGCAGTAGTGAGCGTATAGTAACCGCTGGCGAGAGGAACCTGCGAAGTCACATTGTAGGTGTTGCCACCCTTGTTACCTGCCACATCGGAGATATGGTCATCGAGCTTCTTGCCGATTGCCCCGATTTGGTATTCTGCTCATTGAGGGTATCGGTGATTCCGGCAGCTGCATCTGTAGCAGCTTGGCTGCGGTGTTTGCTGCGGAGGTGGCTGCGGCAGCCTGCTCCGTAGCTTCGTTCACGGAAGCCAGCGCATCGTTGGCAGTCTTCGAAGCTTCGTTTGCCTTCTCGGATGCCTGATTGGCGATACCTACCGCCTTCTTGGCCTCTTCGAGCTGCGCATCAATATCCTGCGTGAAGACCTTCATAGGTACAATCACCTGCTTTCTCGTTCCATTGCCGTCGTCATAGAGGGCAGGAACGGTAGTGACGTATTCGAGAGACTGAACCCTCTCGCACTCGTACACATTCTTCGAATGATTCTTCAGATACTCGAAGAATGAGGAGCAAACTCCGCGCTCAAGGAAGACCAAGCCGTACTCTTGAAGGCTTCTTCAATATTACTTTTTTCGTTGCTCATAATTATGATGATTTATAAGATTAAAATTAAGACCAGTTCAAATCAGCTTCACCGCTCCAGAAGACTCCGGCACCAAGACCGGATGGGGTTGGAGACAGTAATCTCGGAACCACATATACACAAGACAAGCTTGCGCCACCTTTCAACTCATGCCATCCGCCAATATCTGCAAAATGAATTGTCTTTTTATCATTACCATTAATGACTCGCCATTCCTTGCCGTTACCCATTCCCTCGAATACGTAATAGAAATCAGAACTGCTATTAATGACAACCACATCTATCGCAAAACCTGAAGCATCTCCATAATAGGCAAAACCATACAGAGGTATTTTGTTGTATGTTTTGCCTGATTCCGTTCCGCTTTCAAGTGGAATCATGACGTAATGGTCCACATCGTCTGAATCATTGGTGTATATAGCCATATATGTGTTGAAAACATAAGCCACCGTCTTCTGCCTATGTCCAAACATTCCTCTGCACAAGATGTCAGCTGCATAGAAGCGATAGTTACGTTTCTTGGCATTATCATATCCTTGATGATACATATCACCCGAGAACCACAATCTGCCATCCGAACCAAACTTAATGCTTCCAACAACGTTTCCGTTGTTGTCAACACAATCAAGGTTCTTAAAGCTTCCGTGTACACCAGTAACCGTTCCGCTGAATGTGCCATTCTGACACCACATGTTACCGCTTCCATCTAGCGTAAAATTATCAGTAGTGATGGTTATCTGACCGCCAGTGAACGCCATAGTGTGACCCGTAAGATTTATCTGGTCCGCCTGTATGGTAGCCGTAGATATTCCATTACTGATGGCTATATTCATCTGCCCTTTGTTGACAAGCCCTTTTTCATTTACTTGACTAACGAAAAGCCCTGCAAAATCTGTATTCAATACCGCTCCAGCAGATGATTTAAGCTTGCCATTCGCATCGAATCCTCCGGCAGCTACACTCCAGCTACTACTACTCTGCTTAACGAGAGTAATGGTAGAGGCATAATCATTTCTGATACCTGTACCGACATCATCTGCATGACTTCTAGCACTGTCGATGGCCCTGTTGAGCGTGGCAACGTTCTCCTTCAACTGCTCTTTCGTAGCAGCCTGCCCTACCGTCTGCGTGATGGTATTAATATCCTGCTGAATATTCGTGATGCTAGTAGAATTCGCATTCACCTTATTTACAGTACTCGTAATGCGTCCAGATAATATATCAACCTTAGAAGTTACTGTCGTATTGGTAGCATAATCTAGGTTCTTTACCCAAGCTTGCACCTTTCCAACAGAAGCTTCAATTCCTGATGTCGTAAACGTCCGGTTCGCCTTGTCTGTTTCATCTACATATAGTCGGATGCTTTTCTTCTCTGCATCGAGGTCAAGCCCCAGCTGCGTAGTCGTGCCATCAACCTTATTAATATTCTCGCCCAAGAGCTGAATATTCGTGCAGTCTGCTTTATCTGAGTGCTTACACTCTTCGAAAACTCGCTGAGAGGTTTGTCCGTGATTGAAGCGATGGCGATATAGCAGTCGCCAGTATAGCGGAGAACGAAATTACCGGTTCCATTCCATACTCCCTCAAGAGGGATATTCGTCCAGTCTCCTGAATAAGGCACGGCGACATTCTGAGCAGTCAGCGTATTGCTCTTGCCCGATACCGATGAGCAACCCTCGAAGCCAACTGTCAGCGTTCCCGCTGTCTTGGCAAAGATGCGGATGCTGATGTAGAGCCTATCCTGCACATCGGTGCTGCCTGTA
>ENA-OQCS01000627-OQCS01000627.1-human-gut-metagenome-genome-assembly--contig:-NODE-627-length-19717-cov-4.071006_pt1 | contig 19717 bp, 27 predicted proteins | sample MGYA00242757_ERZ504575 | MGnify/ENA primary metagenome ERZ504575 (study PRJEB26092, sample SAMD00036297) | human gut metagenome | host: Homo sapiens | study: EMG produced TPA metagenomics assembly of... | reverse complement strand
TGCCAGGATGGAGACGAAGACGGCCGCGAGGGCGATGCCCGGGATGGACATGATGATGTCCAAGATACGCATGATCGTCTCGGAGACGGCCTTGCGCGAAACCGCTGCAAGGCGCCCACGACCGAGCGCAGACCAGAGCCATGGCGGTGGCGCCAAAGCGATAATCAGCGAGTAACGACCACCGTAGAGCATACGCGACAGAATGTCGCGACCCTTATCGTCGGTACCGAAGATAAATCCGTTGCCGGGAGCCTGGCGAGCCGTAAAGATCTCGACCGGGCTATAGGGGCAAGAAGGGGCGCCAGAATCGCAGTCAGGGCGACCAGCACCAGCACGACGGCGGCAATCTTAGAAGACAGCGTCATCTTCTTCCAGCCACCGAGCTTGAGCCCCTTGGAGGCAGCCTTCTCGAGCTGCTCGGTTTGCTTCTCTCGAATCTTTACCATAATCTACACCGTCCTGATGCGCGGGTTGATGAGCAGGTAGAGCATGTCAACCACGATGTTGATGATGATGAAGCAAGAGCAACGACGATGACGACGCCCTGAACCAGGTTCGCCTCGTTGCCCTGAACGCCCTGCAGAATCGCGGTGCCCATGCCGGGGAGGTTGAAGATAACCTCGATGACGACGGCGCCGCCCATGAGGTAACCGATCTTAAGACCGAGGGTGGTGACCGGGGTGATCAGCGCATTGCGAAGAACGTTGATGCCGACGACGACCTTCTCGGGAACGCCGGCGCCGCGAGCCATACGGACATAATCCTTGTCGAGCTCCTCGACCATGGCGGTACGCACGATACGAGTCATCTGGCCCGTCAGCGGAAATGCCAAGGCGATAGCGGGCATGATCATACGCCCAGATAGCCAACCGGATTCGTGGTGAAGTGAGGCAGAGCGCCCGATGCCGGGAGCACCTTAAGGTAGGAAGAGAACAGCAGGATCAACAGAACGGCAAGCCAGAACGACGGGGTTGCCAAGCCGGCGATGGAAAAGACACGGATTACTTGGTCCGGCCATTTGTCGCGATACAGTGCCGCGATGACGCCGAGCAAAAACGAAACGACCGCACCGATGGCAAGACCGATGAAGGTCAGCTGCATCGTGACGGGCAGGGCCGTGGAGATGCGCTTGGCAACGGAGTTGCGGGCAGCACCATAGGTGCCATGTCGCCATGGATCAAATCGCCCATATAGCGCACGTAGCGCACGGGCCAGGGGTCGTCCAGACCATACTTCTCATGGTACTCGGCAACCGCCTCGGGCGAGGCACCGTCACCCAACGCCGTGTAGGCGGGGTCGGTCTTGGAGAACGACATAAGGAAGAACACCAGGACGGTGACGCCCAATGCCATGATCGGCAGCGCCACAAGACGCCTTCCAATCAAACGTAGCAAGTTGTTCACGTTCTCTCCCCTTTCTTTTGTCGGTAGGACCAACTGGTATATGAGTACGGATACTCATTACAAGACCCGAGCGACATCGTTGCCGCCCGGGTCTTTGTTTCAACTATGAGGATACGGTCCCAACGACCGACATCCTGCATATAGACTCAAGCGAGTCTTACGCCTTGACGGTCGCAACGCCCCTGAAGGACATGCTCGTCGTGCCGATGCCCTTGAAACCATCGAGGGCCTCGCCATTGGGCGCAGTGGACGGATCGTCCCAAGAAGCGGAGACGGTCTTGACGTGGACAACGGGGTACAGAACGGCGTTGTCGGCAATGATGTCGAAACACTCGTTCCACTTCTTCTGCTGCTCGTCGCCCTCGGCGGCAAGAGCCTCGTCCATGAGACCGTGGAGCTTCTGCCACTCAGCGGACTCCTTCCACGGGCAACGGGTCTGCATCCAGACGTTGTCGCCGTACCACCAGTTGAGCAGCAGGTCGGGGTCGGCGCCGAAGCAGGAAGGATCGCCAGGGGCAAGGAGGATATCGTAGGCCTCGCCGCCGTCGATGGCGGCGTAGGTGGCCGGCGAGGTATCGGTCTGGATGGTCACATCGAAGCCGAGAGCGTCGAGGTCGTTCTTGACCTGGGCGGCCATGCCCTTAATCTGCTCGTTGTCGGTGGTGCGCAGGGTGATGGCACCCGGGGTGATGCCAGACTCCTCGATGAGCTTCTTAGCCTTCTTGGTGTCGGTCTTGTACACCGTGGAAGCCTCATGATAGTTGGTGAAGCTCTTGGGCAGGTAGCAGCTGGCAGCGGTGGCAAGGCCGGCGAAGGTGTTGCTGACCATCTTCTCGGTGTCGAGCGCATACATGACAGCCTGACGGACCTTGACGTTGTTCCAAGGCTCCTTGGCGACGTTGAACATGATGAAGCGGGTGCCGAAACCCTGAACGTTGTCAATCTTGCAGCCGGCGCTCTCGAGCTGGTCGACGGCGTCAGCGGTAACGAGCTCCATAACGAGCGTGGAGCCCTCCTGCTGAGCGGTAACGCGAGCAGTGGGGTCGGTCAGGATGCTGTACTGGATCTTCTTATCCTCGGCAGCATACTCACCGTTGTACTCGGGGTTGGGAACCAGGGTGATCTCGGTATCGGAGATAGAGTCGTACATCCAGGGGCCGGAGCCGATCGGCTGCTTGGCGCGATCCTCCTCGGTCTGGGTGGCCGGGGTAACGCGGACGATGGCCAGACGATCCTTGAGCAGGGAGAAGTTGGGGACCTTGGTCTTGACCGTCACGGTGCTGGCGTCCTTGGCTCGATGGACTCGAAGGGCTGGAAGAACGGAGCATAGGTAGCGGAAGCGGCGCAAGCGGTGTAGGAGGCAACGACATCGTCAGCGGTGACCTCGGTGCCATCGGAGAACTTGGCGCCCTTGCGGATGGTGACCTCGAAAGTGGTGTCGTCCACAGACTTGGGATCGTCGGTGGCGAGCTCGTTGAAGGTGCTGTAGTCGTGGTAATCGATGCCGTAGAGGCCCTCGACGACGTGCCAGTTAGCACCCAGGCCCACAGCGGAGCCGGTGCTGGCGGGATCGAAGCTGGACGGAGCGTAAGCGGAACCAGCGGTGATCACGCCGCCGCCACGGTTGGCGGAATCGGTGGAGCCGGAAGCGGAACCCTCGTCGCTAGAGCTGCCACCGCAGCCAGTGAGACCAAGGCCGGCGACAGCAGCGACGCTGCCGGTGAGGCCGAGGAACGAACGCCTGGACATACCCTTGTTGATGATGGCCATGTCTTCTCCTATCAATAGAGAATCTTACTCGGGAGCACCTAGACTTGCCCCCGCGCAACTTGCGGACGATATATACCTTACCTACCGACGAACCCAACTGAGGTGCCGCGCTCGGCGACCGATACATACATACGCTTGAACGGTATTTACTACCGTTCACCGAATTCATTGACAAATGATTCGCCAGACAGTATGTATCGACGAGGTGAGATATCAGTCTTCGTCAACCCGCAGGATAGCAGGGTTGTTCACCATGACTAGTCAAACGTTTTAGCGTTAATAAAACCCGAAACCAGCATGCAATCATGGCGAAATAAATGGTTGAAAATCACGCAATCATGTATATCAGTAGTTTAGGCTCGTGTTTAGCTATCGGAATGGCCAGCCGCCGCCTCGGCGCGCTCGGCATTCCACGCAACGAGCGCCTCGTGGACCGCTTGGCAACATCGGCAGGTATGCCGCGAACTTCCGCGATCTCTTGCTCGCTCGCCGCGCGCAAACGCTTCATCGAACCAAAATGGCGCATAAGGCACGTTTTCTGGTGGGTCCCACGCCTGGAACGTCATCGAGTACCGAAACTGTCATGGCTTTATCGCGCAACTCACGATGGAATGTGATTGCAAAACGGTGCGATTCATCGCGCACCTGTTTAATTAGATAGAGCGAAGCAGACCCGGTCGGCAGCACGACGGGAGTCTCGTCCCAAGGCACAAAAACTTCCTCATCGGCCTTTGCCAAGCCACAAACTGGTATATCGAGCCCAAGAGCCTCAAGTTGCTTGATCGCAGCGGTCAATTGCGGCTTACCGCCATCGACAACGAGCAAATCGGGCGCGAGCCAAAGCGCTCGTCGGCCATGCGCTCGGGAGCATAGCGTCGTCCCAAAACCTCGGACATCGACACGAAGTCGTTTGCCTCGTCCAATTCGGCCTGAATTTAAAACGACGGTACTGGCTCTTGTCGGCGCGTCCGTTGGTAAACACCACCATCGAGGCGACGGTAAAGGTTCCATGCAGCGTCGAGATATCGAAGCACTCGATACGCATCGGCGGCGCCGGCAGCGCCAGCGCGCTTTCGAGCTCCAGGAGCGCTTGATTGGTGCGGTCGTCAGCGTACCCCGTTCGCATCATGTAGCGCATGAGGCATGGCGCGCATTTTTGGATGCCATATCGAGCAAACGGTGCTTTTCGCCACGCTGCGGCCTATGGAGATGGCAGGAACGCTCGCGCTTGCCTGCAAGCCACTCCCCCAGCGCCTCCGCATCCTCAAGCTCGACAGAGAGGTTTATCTCAGCTGGAATATCGGCCGTCTCGTCGTAATAGCGCTTAAGAAAGCCCGACTGGAGCTCTTCCTCGTCAACATCAAGACCCTTGTCAAGAATGAACTCGCAGGTTCGAACCGTTCGACCCTCACGCACGACAAAGACGCAAGCGGCGGAGATGGTCTCCTCGCGATAGAAACCGATGACATCGATATCGACACTGGAGGGAAAAACGACTTGCTGACGGTCGTCCAGACCCCTGATGACCTCCAAACGACGTTTGACGCGTGCCGCGCGCTCAAAGTCGAGCGCCTCGGCGGCATCCGTCATCTCGGAGGTCAGCTCATCGACGACATCCTTGCGATGGCCCGACAAAAAACGTTCGACACGTTTGACGTTCTTGGCATAGTCCGTAGGAGAAATCGCGCCGACACACGCACCCGGGCCGCGCCCGACATGGTAGTCAAAGCAGGGACGCCCGTTTTGCGCGCAAATCATATTGACGATGTCTTCCTCGCCCCTGTGGGACTCGACGATACGACGACAACGACGCCACTCCGCACAGGATGCGGAGCAGATGGGGATAACCTTGCGCAGCGTATCTATCGTCTCACGTGCCGCACGGCTATCGGTATAGGGACCAAAATAACGCGTTCCCGCTTATGACGCTCGCGCGTATATTTGATAGCGGGATACAGGTCGCCCTTTGTAATGGCGATAAAGGGGTAGCTCTTGTCATCCTTGAGGTCGACGTTAAAGTACGGATGGTACTGACCAATCAAATTGCGCTCGAGCACCAACGCCTCGTGCTCGGTCTCCACCACGATATAGTCAAAGCTCGCCACCAGCTGCATCATCAGCGGGATCTTTTGACGCTCATCCTGCAGTGTCACGTACTGGCGCATACGGGAACGCAAGTTTTTTGCCTTGCCCACGTAGATGACATCGCCCTTGGCATCCTTCCAAAGGTAGCATCCGGGCTGTGTGGGAACGCGCGAAACCTGCTCGGCAAGCGTTGGAATGTTGTCGTGACCGGCCACACGCACCTACTTGCGACGAAGCAGCGCCGAGACCTCAGGCATCTTAAGGACGACGCAAGGCCAAAGGTAACAGCAAGCGAGACGACACCCGCAACGCAAACGTAGCCAAGAGTAATCAGAATCGAGCCGCCAAGTGCCCCGACAAAGTGTTCAAGCACCCACATGACGCCGGCGCCTGCGGCAGCACCTAGACCACCGAGCAAAAGGCCAAAGAAACCGCCATGCAGGATAGATTTGACCTGAAGGCCACGCAGCGAGACGCAGCCACCACAGCGAACAGCCGACCAAGATCACGTAGTCGACAACATACGAAAGCGCGATTGCCGGCATACCGAAGCCCAGCACAACGCCAAACAGCAGAACCGAGCCGGCCTGGCCGATGGCAGAATACAGGCAATAGCGGCTATAGGGCTTCATGTCGAGCAAGGCAGAGAAGCTCTTCTGCATCAACACGACCACGCCGTAGAGCGGCAGCGAGAGCGCTAGGTAGACAAGGTACTCGGACACCAGCGCCACTCCGGATTCATCGAACTTGCCAGCACAGTAGATCATGTTGAGCGGACGTGCGAAGACAATCAGGTACAGTGCGAACGGAATCAGGAAGAACAGCATCTGGGCGACGCCACGCGAAATGCCCGTGCGTACGCTGTCGTAATCCTTCTCCTGTGCGTCGTGAGAGAGCTCGGTATAGAGCGCCGTCGAAAGCGAGGCGGCAATCAGCGCGTAGGGCAGCGTGTACCACAGGCGCGCATAGGCGATGACGGAAGGACCAGTCTCGGGCTGGACCACCAGCGCGGCAGCGTTGGTGATAGAAGTCGAGACAAACATGCACACCGTGGCGAGCAGCGTCGGGATACCGAGCGCAATCGTCTGGCGCAGCGCGGGGTCCTTAAAGTCGATATGGATATGGGGGATGCACGCCCGTGCTTGCTAAGCGCGGGAATCTGACATGCCATCTGAACAAAGACACCGAGGGTCGTACCGGCCGCAATCAAGATGATGCCGGCACGTTCGCCAAACTGTGCGGACACGGGCGCAAAACCCATAAAGCTCGCAATGACGATCACATTGTTGAGGACCGGGGCAAACGTCGACCAGAAGTAGTCGCGGTGTGCGTTGAGACGCCCGAGAACACCGAGCCCAAACCATAAAACAGAATCTGGATGGCAAAGAAACGGAACATGAACGCAGCGGTATCCATGCTGCCGCCGTCACCCGAAAGGAACGATTGCGTCCAGATAAAGCCCGGGGCGAACACGGTCCCCAGCAACGAAATGCCACCCAGCACCAAAAGCAGAATGCCGAGCAGGTTGCCCACGTACTCGTTCGAGGCCTCGCGACCCTGCTCACGCCTCACGCCCATGTACACGGGCAAAAACGCCGTCACGAGCATGCCGCCCATCACGAGTTCGTAGAGCATATTGGGCAGGTTGTTGGCGACCTGATAGGAGGACGAAAGTAGCGACATGCCGATAGCGGCCGCCATTGCCCACGTGCGGATAAAACCGGTGACGCGAGACACAATGGTCAGGATGGTCATAAGCCCGGCGGAACGACCAACCGTGGAGTAGTCCGACGAGCCCATGTCGTCAGTGTCATCTCGCGACGAAGAAGCTTCGGATGAGGGTGTCTGAGGCGCAGATTCTTTTGCAAAATGAGCTCCGCGCTTCAATTCTTCCTGCGCCATCGCTCAGTCCTCTCTCGTAATCGCGGCAACCGTCGCCCCGCAAAATGCAATTAAATCATCGGGTGCAAGCTCGAGCTGATAACCACGCTTGCCTCCCGAAATAAAAATGGTATCCCAAAGGACACATGTCTCATCAATGAGCGTCCGGTAGCGTTTTTTCATACCGACCGGGCTGCAGCCGCCGCGAACGTAGCCAGTCGCCGCAAGCAAATCCTTCACATGCATCAAGGCCAAGGACTTCTCCCCCGCGCACGCGCGGCGGACTTTAGATCGAGCTCGTCGGCAACAGGGATACAGCACACGACATAGTCGTTGGACGGTGTCACGCAGACCAAAGTCTTAAATCCTTGACCGGGCTCCTCGCCAAGCTGCTCCGAAATCGCGACACCCAGGCCCACCGACTCATCACCATCGTCTTCGTACGTATGTAGAACATAGGAAATGCCGGCGCTTTCCAGCTCGCGCATCGCATTGGTTTTTGGCGTCTTTACAGCCTTTGCCATGACATATCCTTTCCCTCGCATTCGGACGCAAGGATTAAGTATATGTCCAATTCGGCTGCATACGTCACTTCGGCACAGCAAGCGCATCGAATCACAAGGAGTCGATGGCGCCCATAAACTGAATCGCCTATTTATTGAGCATCAAGTTGAGCCTGACGCTCCCGGTCACGCCTGAGCAACGGCGCCAAAAACTTGCCCGTATAACTCTGCGGACAGTCCGCAACCTGCTCCGGTGTGCCCGAAACCACGACGGTTCCGCCGCCGTTACCGCCCTCGGGACCCATATCGATCAGGCGGTCGGCAACTTGATGACATCAAGGTTGTGTTCAATCACCAGCACCGTGTTGCCCGCATCGACCAAGCGCTGCAGCACATCGAGCAGCTGGCGGACGTCCTCAAAATGAAGGCCGGTCGTCGGCTCGTCCAAAATATAGAACGTCTTGCCCGTCTGGCGTCGATGAAGCTCCTTGGCGAGTTTCACACGCTGCGCCTCGCCGCCCGAAAGCGTCGTGGCGGGCTGGCCCAGGCTCACGTAGCCCAAGCCTACATCGTACAGCGTCTGGAGCTTGCGCTTAATCTGCGGGATATTCCCAAAGAAGGCCAGCGCCTCGGTGACGCTCATGTCGAGCACGTCCGAGATGGTCTTGCCACGGTAGGTGACCTCGAGTGTCTCGCGGTTGTAGCGTTTACCGCCGCAAACTTCGCAGGGAACGTAGATATCAGGAAGGAAGTGCATCTCGATCTTGATCTGCCCGTCGCCCTTGCACGCCTCACAGCGCCCGCCACTCACATTAAAGGAGAAACGACCCGGCGAGTAGCCGCGCGCCTTCGACTCCGGCGTACTCGCAAACAGCGCGCGAAGATCATCCCACAGGCCGATATAGGTAGCAGGGTTGGAACGCGGCGTGCGGCCAATCGGCGACTGGTCGATATCGATAACCTTATCGATACACTCGATGCCCTCGATTTTCTTATATGGACCCACAGGCGCGTCGAACGGTGAATGGCATTCGTAAGGGCAGGCGCAATGGTATCGGTAACCAGGGAGCTCTTGCCCGATCCCGACACGCCGGTAACAACCGTAAGCGTACCAAACTCGATTTTGGCAGTAACGTTTTTGAGGTTGTTGGCTCGAGCGCCCGTAATTTTAAGGCAGCCGCGACCGGGCTTGCGCCGTTCATCAGGCACCCGGATCATTCGTTTGCCGGTCAGATAAGCGCCCGTCATCGACTCAGGACACGCCATGATATCGGCAGGCGTTCCCGCCGCGACTACGTGTCCGCCGTTGACGCCGGCGCCGGGCCCCATGTCGATCACGTAATCGGCGGCACGGATTGTATCCTCGTCGTGTTCGACGACGATAACGGTATTGCCGATATCGCGCAGGCGCTCGAGCGTCTTGATCAAGCGCTCGTTGTCACGCTGATGAAGACCGATCGAGGGCTCGTCCAGAATATAGAGCACGCCCATGAGACCCGCGCCGATCTGCGTTGCCAGGCGAATACGCTGCGCCTCGCCACCGGAAAGCGTCGCCGAGGCACGATCGAGCGTCAGATAGTCGAGTCCAACATCGACCAGAAAACGCAAGCGCTCCAGGATTTCCTTGACGATACGGCCGCCGATAAACTGTTGGCGCTCGGTGAGTTCCAGGCCCTCAAAAAACTCGAGCGATTCACGGCACGACAGGCAACAAACCTCGTAAATGGACTTGCCGCCCACGGTGACGGCGAGCATCTCAGGCGCAAACGAGCGCGTGGCAGCTCGAGCACGGCTCCTCGCGAATGTACTTCTCCAGGCGCGCTTGGTGTTCTCGTTCGTCGTCTCGGTATAGCGTTCGTACAGGATGTTGCGACGCCCGAAAACTTGGTATCCCACTGGCTGCGACGTCCGTCGAGCTTTTGGTAGTCGACCGAGATCTTCGTATCGCCCAGGCCATCCAAGAATGCACGACGCACGCGAGGGGGCAAGTCCTCCCACGGCGTATCGGTGCTCACCTTAAAGTGTTTGCAGACCGCAGCAAAAATCTGCGGATAGTAGTTCGAGTTGCCAAACAGGCTACCAAAGACTCCGTCAGCAATGGACTTCGAGGGGTCCTCGATCAACGCCTCGGCATCAACGGTTTTCTTAAAGCCCAGGCCGTCGCACTCAGGACATGCGCCATAGGGAGCGTTGAACGAAAAATCACGCGGCTGAAGATCGTCAATGGAGTGACCATGCTCCGGGCACGCCAAGGCCAACGAATACTCCAGCAGCTCGCCTCGGTCCCCTCGGGAGCATCACGATCGGGCAGCATGTACACGTTTACATTGCCGTGAGCCAGCGCGGTCGCCTGCTCAACAGACTCGGCGATACGGCCCAGAGAGTTCTCACGGATCACGATGCGATCGACTACGACCTCGATATCGTGCTTGAACTTCTTGTCCAGATCGATCGGATCGTCGAGCGAGCGCACTTCACCGTCGACACGCACGCGGCTAAAGCCCTCGGCGCGAAGGTCCTCAAACAGTTTGGTGTACTCGCCTTTTCGCCCGCGCACCACCGGTGCCAGCACAAACGCGCGGCGGCCCTCCCCCGCCGCCAAGACCTTGTCGGCAACCTGGTCGGTCGTCTGACGCTCAATGACGCGGCCGCATTCGGGACAGTGCGGGGTGCCCACACGGGCGAACAGCAGGCGCAGATAGTCATAAATCTCGGTTACGGTGCCAACCGTCGAGCGAGGGTTTTTAGACGTCGTCTTTTGGTCGATCGACACCGCCGGCGAAAGGCCGTCGATTGAATCCAAGTCGGGTTTGTCCATCTGGCCCAAGAACTGGCGCGCATAGCTCGAAAGGCTCTCGACGTATCGACGCTGGCCCTCGGCATAGATAGTGTCAAATGCCAGCGAACTCTTGCCCGAGCCAGAAAGACCGGTAATGACCACGAGTTGGTCACGCGGAATGGAAACATCGATATCACGGAGGTTGTGCTCACGAGCGCCGCGAATAACGATAGAAGAATCAGACATGGAAGCTCCTTGCCTCCTATTGCATCGAATCATACTGTCGATGAGTTTAGCGCACTCGACGCGCACAGATGTTCGTAATACAAGATTCGCAGACCTTTAGCTTTGCGTATCGGATGCTTTGTTTCTCGAAATGCCGTGGAAAGGTTACAGTAATCTACTACTGAACTTAATTTGCTGTAACAGAGGAACGTCCATGACCGAAGATATCCCCCTTGAAATCACTTCGAGCGACATGGCCAATCTGCCCATATTCATCGCCGTCCTTATCGTGGCCACCGTCGTCGTGCGCGTGTATTTTTCAATCAAACACAATGAAAAGCCGCCCATTGCCCGCGTCTTTTGGTGCGCGACGCTCCTCATCCCGCTCGGCATGGTAGCTGCATGGATTACGAATCAATTGCTCGTAAATGAGGACAATTCCCTATGGTCCTTTCTTATTCGGCGCTCGGTGCTGCCGCCGTCATACTTCTTGTCGAGCCCTTGGTTTCGGGACATATCGACCAAACCGATCTTGCGACGGGAACGGTTGCCTGTATTTGCCGTGACATCCTTGTCATCGCCGCTGTTTCAGCGCTCTCGTTCGTTTCACTCGAAATTGCCTGTAACGAAACGTTCTATCGCATTCCCGCCAACTCATTCGGGTTTTCCGTCGGGCTGCTCGCGACGGTTCTGCTCTCCCTTTATTTGCTGGGACAGCGTCATGGAGGCGTCATGGCCCTCGTGCCCGTCGCCTGTTGCATCCTTGGCATTGCCGAGCACTTCGTCATAACGTTTAAAGGCGAAGCATCCTGCCAAGCGATATCTTGGCCCTCGGCACCGCAATGGAAGTGAGCGAGGGATACGAGTTTACCTTTACCGCCGGAATCGTAACCTCTCTCGCCCTGCTGGAGATTTCCCTGGGGCTTCTTTCGCTTATCCGACCGCGAAAGCTCCGTACGCCCACCCATGTCTTCCCCGCAATCGCCGCTAACCTCTGCGCTTTTCTGCTAGTGACCGTTGTGGAGCTCTCGGGCTTTTCCAGCATCGACTTGGAGCAGGCGCTGGATTTGGATTTGACCGTGCAGCCATCACCACATATACGTCTCAGGTTTATCACTTCGTTCACCGAAATGGCCAACGAGTTGCCCATTGAGAAGCCCGAAGGCTATACGCCCGATGAGGCGCAGAGCATCGAGCAGGAGCTCGCCGCCGCCTACGACAGCACGTATGGCTCGAGCGAGCAGCGCGCGGCTGCCGTTGCCCAGTTCAATGAAATCAAGCCGACGATTGTTGCCGTCATGAACGAGAGTTTTAGCGACCTTTCGTGCTTTGAGCAGCTCCAGGCGGCCGGGTACACCGGCCCCGCATTCTACAACTCGCTTCCCGACACACTTGTTCGCGGCACCATGCTCGCTTCGGTCACCGGTGGCGGAACGGCAAACTCCGAATTCGAATTTTTGACCGGAGCGACAACGGCCTTTGTCGGATTAGGCAAGATCCCCTATCAGCTGTATCAGATGAATGGCGTCAACAGCCTGGCAAAGGACCTTAAAGAGCTTGGGTATACCGCTACCGCTATGCACCCGCAAAACCCCGTCAACTACCATCGAGATAAGATCTATCAGCAGCTGGGCTTTGGAGACTTTCTTTCAATCGGCGATTTCGAAGGTGCGCCCTGTTACCATGCCGGCGTATGCGACTACGCCACCTACGACAAGATACTCGACCTGCTTAGAACCGACGAAGCGCCGCAGTTCATCTTTGACGTCACGATGCAAAATCACGGCGGCTACGACTATGGCACCGTTCCCGCCGAAGAGCTGACAAACTATTGGTCGAGGGAGCCAGCGAGGGCGCCAATAGCGCGCTCAACACCTATCTCACCTGCATCAACGCATCCGACCGGGACCTCGAGTACTTTATCAACGAGCTCCGCAATATCGGCAGACCGGTTGTTCTTGTCTTTTTTGGCGACCATCAGCCGAGCGCCGCAACGACTCTCAACGACGAGCTGTACCCTCAGGAAGATACGGCAAGCCACGCTTTCCGTGTCTATCAGTCAACCTATTTCGTCTGGGCTAACTATGAAATCGCCGGCAATACCGAGCTCAACGTCTACGACACCGTCGGGGCAAACGAGATTGCAGCCATTACCCTTAATAAGATCGGCGCCCCGCTCACCGACTATCAAAAGGCCCTGCTTGCAACAAGGTCAGATGTGCCCACCATCAATGTCGCCGGCTATCTCGGTGCCGACGGGCTGCGCTACAACTTGGAATCTGAAGACAGCCATACACCTCGACGATCGACAAGCTGCAGCGCATGCAATACCTCGAGTTCGCCAGCAAAGTTCAGTAAGCCCGCCCATTCGCTTGGCCCATCGTATTGCAAGCACGCTCGGCCCAAATGCATCGCAAATGACTCCCGCTCGCAAACGAGGTACAATGACGCTCGTGTCACACCGCGGGGCTCCGGCCCCAACATATACAAAGGAGTCAAACATGGGTTGCGAGCACGCACAGGCAGCCGGCGGGCAAACGTCGCCGTCGCAATTTGAGGAGAATACGCTGTCCGAGGTCAAGCGCGTTATCGCCGTGCTTTCCGGTAAGGGCGGCGTCGGCAAGTCATTCGTCACCGGCGCCATCGCCACGGAGCTTTCCCGCCACGGTCACAAGGTCGGCGTCCTCGATGCCGATATTACCGGCCCCTCTATCCCTAAGATGTTCGGCATGAGCGGACGTCACGTCCATGCCTCGGCAATCTTATGCTGCCCGAAATCTCCGAGCACGGCGTCAAGGTTATGAGCTCTAACCTGCTGCTCCAAAACGAAACCGACCCCGTGCTCTGGCGCGGCCCGGTTATCGCGGGTGCCATCAGGCAGTTCTGGAGCGAAACCTCATGGGGCCCATCGACTACCTGCTGGTCGACATGCCTCCGGGAACGGGCGACGTCGCCCTCACTGTCTTCCAGTCGCTGCCCGTCGATGGCATCGTCATCGTCACGAGCCCGCAGGATCTGGTCTCGATGATCGTCGCCAAGGCGGTCAACATGGCCGAGAAGATGAACGTGCATTCTGGGAATCGTCGAAAACATGAGCTATATCGAGTGCCCCGATTGCGGCAAGAAGATCGAAGTCTTTGGCAAGAGCAAGCTCCCCGAGGTCGCCGAGCGTTACAACCTCGAGATTCTAGGCAGCTTCCCATCAATCCGGCACTCGCCGAGGCTTGCGACAAGGGCGAGGTTGAGACCGCACTGCCCGACGGTATGCTGCCCCAAGCCGTCTCTGCTGTCGAGGCCATTGCCCCGCACGAGACCGCCGAGGCCTAAGTGAACACAAACGCTCCTATGACGTCTTGGTAATCGGCGGCGGGGCCTCGGGTCTCGCCGCCGCCATTACGGCCGCACGCGCAGGCAAAAGCGTCTGCATCGTTGAGCGCGATGTTGCCTGCGGCCTTAAACTCCTTGCGACCGGGCAACGGCCGCTGCAACCTTTCCAACGAATCAATTGATTTCCAGCGGTACAACCACCCCGCATTCGTCGAATCCGTCATGGTCCCCGGCCCGAGCAAGAGCTCGGCAGTTTCTTCTCCTCGCTGGGCATCATGACGACCTCCGAGGAGGGCCGGCTGTATCCGCGCTCCCTTCGTGCCGAATCGGTGCGCGATGCGCTTCTCAACGCTTGCAATCACCTGGGTATCACCTTGATCTGTGGAGCAAACGTTGCCTCGCATTCAAAGCCCCCGAGGGCTGGGTACTCCAAATAGACCGTCCCGCGCGAGCACTCAAGGCAAAAAGCACGACGACCGAAAATCGGAGGTTCGCTCGCTTCGGAAGCGCTTGCCGGCACCCCTCGCAAGAACGAGACGCTGCAGGCAAAGGCCGTAATTATCGCTACGGGCGGCAGCCCCGCCGACATCGCGAAGACGTTCAATCTTTCCCTCACACCGCAGCATCCCGTCCTCTGCCCTGTGTCGGCATCGGTCTTCGGCGACCAGACTGCGCTCAAGACGCTGGATGGCCTGCGCGTCCGCGCCCGTTTGACGCTCACCCGCAATCACGAGGAGCTCTGGCACGAAGACGGCGAAGTGCTCTTCCGAACCTTTGGCATTTCGGGCGTTGCTGCCTTTAACCTCTCCCGTCGCGTTCAGCGCGACGACACGATTCTGCTCGACGTTTTCCCCGACCTCTCCAAAGACGTGTTGCTCAATATGCTCAATCAGCGAGTTGCGTTGCTCGGCGGCTTTTCACCCCGCGACCCCCGCTGGCTCGACGGCATGCTTGCCCCGCAGTTCTCTCACGTTGTCTGCACCGCATTCGAACAGTGCCACCCCGGGTCGTACGACGTCATCCATCTGTCTCAATCCTCAAGCACTTAAGATGCTCGTCGAGGGAACGACAGAGGAGCGTTCGGCCCAGGTCACGCGCGGCGGCGTGCCCATCGAGAGCGTCTCAGCTCCCAACCTCTGCGTGAGCAACGCGGCAGACGCCCCACTTTACATCTGTGGCGAGGCGCTCGACATCGATGCCGATTGCGGCGGTTTCAACCTTGCATGGGCTTGGATCTCGGGTATTCGCGCTGCAAGCAGCCTATAGCCGCGCAGTCTATAATCAAAACGCATTCGGGCCGTCTGGGACACCGGGCGGCCTCTTTCTTGCATCTAAGGAGACCTCGATGATCGAAATCACCCAAGTCCACGCGTCACTCGATGAGGCCGGCGACGAAGCCGCCTGCCTTGCTATTGGTAGACGCGCCGTCAAACGAGCCCTGCGATGCGAGGATTCCCAGATTAAAGCCATTGAGCTCCATCGCAAGTCAATCGACGCCCGTAAAAAACGAGATGTCCATTTTATTTTGAGCTTTCGAGTCGAGCTGACAAGCTCCCGACTCGAGCAGGAGGTGGTCGACCGCGTCGCCGAGCGCGACGCTCGCGCATCCGCATGGTAGACGGCGAGGCTCCTTCATTCCCCAACCCTGTCCCAAATGCACCCAAGGGGCGTCCCGTCGTTGTCGGCGCCGGTTGCGCCGGTCTCTTCGCCGCCCTGACCCTTGCCGAAGCGGGCCTTAAACCCCTGCTCATCGAGCGCGGCGACCCCGCGCTTCGCCGCTCGGAAGCGATTGATCTCTTTCTTAAGGAGCGTATCCTCGACCCCGAAAGCAATATCCAATTTGGCCTGGGCGGCGCAGGGACCTTCTCGGACGGCAAGCTCAACACGGGAACCAAGAATCCTGCCCATCGACTGATTCTTGAGACCTTCGTCAAAGCGGGCTCACCTCGCGACATCCTGTGGGACGCCAAACCGCACATTGGCTCCGACATCCTACCACCGTCGTCACCAACATTTCTCAGCGCATCGAGCAGCTCGGTGGAACCGTCCGCTATCGAACAAGGCTCGTCAATATTCGAACCGATGAATCTGGCGCCATCACCGGCGTCGATGTCCAACCGCCCCAAGAAACCACAAGCGAGACAATCGCCACAAAGCACCTCATTCTCGCCTGCGGCCATTCCGCCCGCGACGTATTCGAGCTTCTCAAAGAACATGACGTTACCCTCGCGCAAAAGACCTTTGCCATGGGTGTGCGCATCGAGCATCCACAGCATGACATCGACCGTGCCCAATATGGCCCTTCGGCGGGACACCCGGCACTCGGAGCAGCCCCCTACAAGCTTGTCGCCCATCTCCCCAACGGCCGCAGTGTGTTCTCGTTTTGCATGTGCCCCGGCGGACAGGTTGTCGCGGCTTCTTCCGAGCAGGGCCATCTGTGCGTCAACGGTGCCAGCCTCAATGCCCGCGACGGGCGCAACGCAAATGCCGCCCTACTCGTCAACGTCACACCCGACGACCTTCCCGGCGATGATCCGCTCGCAGGCATTGAGCTCCAGCGCGCCTGCGAGCGAGCCGCCTATCGCCTGGGTGGCTCTAACTGGAACGCGCCGGCACAGCTCGTCGGAGATTTCCTTGCGGGGCGCGCCAGCACGGCACCCGGAAAGGTAAAACCAACCTATCCACTTGGCGTGACCTGGACGGCGATCGACGATGCCTCCCGCAGCATATCGTCGAATCGCTTCGTTTGGGAATTCCCCTGCTCGGTAAGAAACTGCGTGGCTATGACCGCCCCGATGCGGTCCTCACTGGCGTGGAGACGCGTTCGAGCTCCCCGGTTACGGTCATCCGCGATCGAACATGCCACGCCGTGTCGACCCGGGCCTTACCCTTGCGGCGAGGGTGCCGGATATGCCGGCGGCATCATGAGTGCCGCCACCGACGGCATCCGTTGCGCTGAGGCGCTGATGGCAGACCTCTAGTGCACGAACTCTCGCGTCCGAACGACACAGGCCCCGAGTTCCACAGGGAACTCGGGGCCTGTTCACTACTTCCTGAATCGTGCACCCTGGCGTTTTCTGCCCGAAGCAAGGTAGAGCCCTTGCGAGCCTGCGAACGCAAACGCTCAATCGTTTCGTCCTCAGATGCGCCCTCAAGCATCGCCCGAATCTGAACGACGGCATCGCGCAGACGCGCCGCCTCCTCAAAGTCCATGGCGGCGGAAGCGTTACGCATGTCTTCCTCCATGGTCTCGACAATCCGCACGAGCTCGTCATGCGGTAGCCCTTCCAGCTGCTCGGCAAGCGTTTGCTCGGGTGCCACCGTCTCCGGCGCGGCGCCCTCGCCGTTTTCATCGGGCGTATAGAACGCACCGTGACCCAGCGAATCGCCTCTCGAGCGTCCCTTCGAGCCCACAGTCTTTTCGGCCTCGGCAATAAAGCTCGAAATGTCGTTAATGGCCTTGCGGACCGTCTTGGGCACAATGCCATGCTCTTCGTTATATGCCATCTGAATCTCACGACGGCGCTGCGTCTCCTCGATGGCTTCTTTCATCGAATCGGTCACAACGTCTGCATACATGATGACCTCGCCGTCGGCATTACGGGCCGCACGGCCAATCGTCTGAATCAACGAACGGCGGTTGCGCAAGAAGCCTTCCTTGTCAGCGTCGAGAATTGCCACCAGCGAGACCTCGGGAAGGTCCAGACCCTCGCGGAGCAGGTTGATGCCGACGAGAACATCAATCTTTCCCTCGCGCAGCGTTCGCAGGATCTCGACACGGTCCATCGTCGCTGTATCGGAGTGCATGTAATTGACCTTAATGCCGGCATCAAGCAGATGGTCGGTCAGGTCCTCGGCCATGCGCTTGGTGAGCGTGGTCACCAGCACGCGCTCCTTGCGGGCAACGCGCTCGCGAATCTCGTCCTCAAGATCGTCAATCTGTCCACGAACCGGACGCACATCGATCTTGGGTCGAGCAGACCGGTCGGACGAATAATCTGCTCAACGTCGTTCTGGCTAACCCGCAGCTCATAGTCGCCCGGCGTAGCGAGACGTAGATGAACTGGGGAATCCTCGCCTCAAACTCATCGAAACGAAGCGGGCGGTTATCGAGTGCCGAAGGCAGACGAAAACCGTGCTCCACCAGCGTCACCTTACGCGAGCGGTCACCTTCGTGCATGCCGCGGATCTGCGGCACCGTCACATGGCTCTCATCGATGATGCAGAGCATGTCCTTAGGAAAGTAATCGATCAGGGTAAACGGTGGCTCGCCCGGTTTTCGACCGTCCAGATGACGCGAGTAGTTCTCGATGCCGTTGCAAAAGCCCATCGTCTCGAGCATCTCGAGATCATAGTCGGTGCGCTGCTGCAGACGCTGTGCCTCGAGCAGCTTATCAGTCGCCTTGAGCTCGGCCACACGCTTCTCGCACTCTTCACTGATTGATTTCAGAGCCGCTTTGACCTTAGGCTTCTCAGTCACGTAGTGCGATGCCGGCCACACGGGAATGGCCTCGTACTCACGTAGCATCTCGCCGGTGACCTCGTCGATCTCGGCAATCAGCTCAACCTCGTCGCCAAAGAACTCAAACCGCAACGGATGCTCGGCATAGGTGGATACACGTCGACGACATCGCCGCGCACGCGGAAGGTGCCACGTGCCAAATCATAGTCATTGCGATCGTACTGGATATCGATAAGCGCATGGATAAAGTCATCGCGCTCGAGCGGCACCTTCTTGTCGACGTTCGGAGCTAGGCCCGCATAGTCCTCGGGAGAGCCAATGCCATAGATACACGAGACCGATGCGACGACGATCACATCGCGTCGAGATAGCAGCGATGCGGTCGCCTGATGTCGCAGCATCTCAACTTCTTCGTTAATCGAGGAATCCTTCTCGATATACGTATCGCTTTGCGGCACATACGCTTCGGTTGATAGTAATCGTAGTACGACACAAAATAGACCACGGCGTTGTCAGGGAAGAATTCCTTGAGCTCGCTCGCAAGCTGAGCGGCAAGCGTTTTATTGGGAGCCATAACCAGCGTCGGCTTCCCCAGGGCCTCAATAGTCTTAGCCATCGTGAAGGTCTTGCCCGAACCAGTCACGCCCAGCAAAACCTGATAGCGATCTCCGTCCCTCACGCCCTGCACAAGCGACTCAATGGCCTTAGGCTGGGAGCCAGCGGGCTCGTATGGAGACACGACCTTAAACGGTACCTCAGAGCCCTCAACGCCAAACGTTTAAGCTCTCCTCCAACACGCTCAACTTCAATTCCGCCATGGATACTCCTAACTCATATATCTGCAGTATACGCAGGCGGCAGGCATAGTCCTATACGAACCGATCGGGATAGAGGGTCTTGTAGCGAACCCAGGCATTATTGACACGAATCAGATACGCCTGCGTCTCGGGAAAAGTGATTGCATTATGAAGCGACGTGCTCTGCTGCGCCCATCCGTCGACATTGCCCATGCCGGCGTTATAGGCGGCAATGGCACTGTCAGTCGACCCGTTAAAATACGTTAGAAGATACGAAAGATACGCACAGCCAAACTCGATGTTCGTAGCGGGATCGTTAAGGTCGCCGGCTGAATACTCGCTGCCATCGACAAGACCCTTGGCAATCATATCCTGGGCAGTCTCGGGCATCAGCTGCATCAATCCCCGTGCGCTTGATTCGACTCAGCCTCGGATCCAATTCGATTCCGACTTATGACAGCGCACACCAGATACGGATCAAGATT
>ENA-OQCS01000626-OQCS01000626.1-human-gut-metagenome-genome-assembly--contig:-NODE-626-length-19722-cov-3.731003_pt1 | contig 19722 bp, 21 predicted proteins | sample MGYA00242757_ERZ504575 | MGnify/ENA primary metagenome ERZ504575 (study PRJEB26092, sample SAMD00036297) | human gut metagenome | host: Homo sapiens | study: EMG produced TPA metagenomics assembly of... | reverse complement strand
ATGAATTCAATAAGGTGGCTAAATCACCATTGGAAGAATGGGTTGAATACCTGAAAAATGGAGTCATCTCTCCAGACACCCAGGCACCAGGTCTGCAGGAAGCTCGTGAGAAACTGAAATACTATTCCATGTCGGATGCTGAACGTTATGCATACGATGAGCACATCAATGCCATCATGATTCAAAATGATGTTTTGGGAAATGCAAGACTGGAAGGTATGGAAGAAGGAAGAACCAAAGAGAAAAATGACATTGCCCGCAAAATGCTGGCTAATGGATTGAGCATAGAGCAGATTGCTTTAATTACTGGTTTGACAGAGCAGGAAATTAAAGGACTATAATATAATAAGGTGTATCCCCTAGCCTTTCATCATCGAAGGCTAAAGAGGATACACCTTATTTTATGATCTCAGCTGATAAGAAACGATACTATGAACGAATCTTGTAGCCGTGGATGCTGTAATACAAAATGTAGAGGAAGCAAGGGAGACAGAGCCAATATGCCTGCTGAGCACCTACTGCATCCTTCAGACTGCCATAAAGCGTAGGAAGAACGGCTCCACCAAACATCGCCATGATGAGCAATGAAGAACCTGCCTTGGTAAACTTACCCAGATCTGCCATTGCCAATGGCCAGAGAGCAGGCCACATCAGAGAACAACCCAATGCCATCAATGAGATGAAATAGATGGAAATCTCGGCTGGGGTAAGAACCACCAGCAAAGCTCCGGCAATTGCCAGGAACGAACAGAGCTTCAAGGCTACTGCCTGACTGATGTACTTAGGAATCAGAATGATACCGCAGATGTAACCGATAACAATACCGATAGGAGCAATCCAGGCATAGTTAGCTGCACCCGGCAAACCCAGGGAATTGGCATAATCTACCAATGTACCGAGAGAAACCGTCTCAACACCTACATACAGGAACAGCGCCAGACAACCCAAAAGCAAGTGAGTGAACTGGAAGACAGAGGTCTTGGTTGCCGCATAAGTGCAGGTAGCAGACTCTTCCTCCTCAGAATCATCCTCTCCGGCAGCCTTTACCTCTGGTAATGGAGCAGGAATGCCAGAACACCCAAAGCCAGGAAGGCTACGATGATGATCCAGAACGGCTTGGACAAATCCTCGATTCCGATGAGATGCACATCCTTGCCCAGCAGCCATACGATGAACATAGATGGGATTGGCCACGCCAGCTTGTTGCAGATACCCATCATACTGATGCGCTTGGCTGCACTATCCAAAGGACCCAGAATGGTGATGTAAGGGTTGACAGATGCCTGGAGATAGGCATTGGCAGCACCACTTACAAAAGATGCAAGCAGGAACAGTGGGAAACTCTTCTCATCGGCAGAAAGGATGAAGAGATAGAATGCTGCTGCGAAGATGACAAACGACAGCGACATCGTCTTCTTGTAACCGATAGCCTTGATGGTGAGTCCGGCTGGATAACCGAAAATCAGGAACGGAATGAAGGTGGCTGCGATGATGAGATAAGAGGCAGCATTGGAAATACCCAGCGACCCCTGCAATACAGGCACCAGCAAGGAATTAATACCCAGGCAAAGCCCAAAGAGAAAAACATGATTCCAATGAACGACAATGGAATCGCAAAACTTTTTGTTGGTTGCATAGACTTATATTTTAGTTAGAATTTTGGGCAAAGGTACAACTTTTCTCAATATTCTCCAAAGTTTTATGAAAAAAGTTTTTAAATTTCTTGGTTTTATTGCCTTTTCTATCTAACTTTGCACGTATGATGAAAAGATTATTAGTTTTCTTAATGATGTTCTGTGCCCTATCAACTTATTCTCTGGCACAGAACTGGGTAGGCACCTGGGCCACAGCTCCGCAAACTGTAGTCAGATCATTTATGCCCTATAACAATTGCATGACTAACCGTTCGGTACGCCAGGTGGTAAAGGTTAGCATAGGAGCGACGTGATCCGCCTCAAGTTGAGCAACATCTATTCGATGCAACCCGTAGAGATCCGATCTATCTACATCGCTCATGCCAAGGATTCCTCCGACATCGATGCCAAGACGGCGCAATACTTCAAGTTCGGCAACAGCTACAAGACCATCATCCTGCCGGCAAGCAGATTGTGAGCAATGCCCTGAAGTTCAAACTCAGGAATCTGGAGCGTGTAGCCATCACCATCAACTACACATCGGCTCCCGAAATTCCAACCGTGCACATGGGTTCGCGCACCACCTCCTATATCATGAAAGGTGTAACCAATGCCCACTCCAACTTTGCGAAGGCATTCCGGGAAAACCACTGGTACAACATCAGCGGCATCGATGTCTATACGATGAGCAACAACATGAGCGCCATCGCCATCATCGGAAATTCCATCACCGATGGCAAATGCTCTACCGACAATGCCCAGAACCGATGGCCCGACGTGATGTCGGAGATGCTGCAGCTGAAGCATAAGATAACCAATCAAGGTGTGCTGAACCTGGGCATCGGCAACAACCGCGTAACCGTACCGGGCGGCTTCGGAGCCCTCGCCAAGGAACGTTTCGACAGAGACATCCTGATGCAGAGCGGCGTCAAGAAGGTGGTGATCTTCGAGGGAGTCAACGACATCGGTGCAGCCAGGAGCGGCAGCAGCGAAACCGTAGCCCGGCAGATCATCGAGAGCATCCATGGAATGGTGAAGAAGGCGAAAGCCCGGAAGATGAAAGTTTATCTGGGAACCATCACTCCTTCAAGGGCGCAGGATATTATACCCACTTCCATGAAGCTGCCCGCCTCTATGTAAACGACTGGATCCGAAGTCAGGCAAAGAACGTGGATGGCATCCTGGATTTCGCCAAGCTGCTTCAAGATCCGAATGATGACAGAAGAATGAAGCGGGAATACGCCAGCAACGACTGGCTCCATCCTAACCCAACAGGCTATAAGGCGATGGGAATCTATGCAGCAGACATTGTAAAATAGCCGATATAAAAAACAGCAAAAGCCGCCCATATAAACAGGCGGCTTTTACAATATATAATAATAGGTGTATTACTTCAAGACAATCTTGCAATCATCCAGGCTCTCTACGGTTGCGAGCGCCTCATAACGGATACCCTCCTTGCGCAGGAAGTCGCCACCATGCTGGAAAGCCTTCTCGATGATGAAGCCCATCGCCTCAATCTTGGCACCAGCCTTCTCACAGAGATCCAGCACACCCTTGGATGCGTTACCGTTGGCGAGGAAGTCATCGATGAAGATCACGTGATCCTCTGGAGTCAGGTAGCTGTTGCTCACGCAAACCGTATAGTCACGATCCTTGGTAAAAGAGTGAACCACCGAGGTAATCATACCCTCCATCGTCTTAGGCTGCTTTTTCTTGACGAAGACAACAGGAAGATTGGTCAGATAACCCACCATGATGCTGGAGCGATGCCCGAAGCCTCGATAGTAACAATCTTGTTGTACTTGATGTCCTTGAAAAGGCGCACGAATTCCTTAGCCAGGTCCATCATCAGGATTGGGTCCATCTGATGATTTACGAAGCTATCTACTTTTAAGATTCCACCAGGAAAGCAGCGGCCCTCCTGCATAATTCTTTCTTTCAGTAAATCCATTATGACTTGAACTTTAATATGGTTATTGGGTGCAAAATTACTACTTTTTTCGGAAACAGAAAAGTTTATCACCCAATAATTTTGTTTTGTCTGCAATTTACCGTAATTTTGCAGCGAAAATAACTGGGAGTGAAAGAAGTTAAGGACTTACCCCCCAATAAAAATTATAAGATTATGAATTCATATATCAAGCAATTCCCCGACCTGATGTCGGGCAAGAAAATCATGTATGTGCACGGCTTCCTCTCTTCTGCACAGAGCGGTACCGTAAAGATGTTGCAGGAACTGATGCCGAATGCTACCCTCGTGGCTGAAGACATCCCGGTTCATCCGGAAGAAGCCATAGAGATGCTGCAGAAGATGGCAGAGACAGAGCAACCCGACCTCATCATCGGTACTTCGATGGGCGGAATGTACACCGAGCTGCTGAAAGGATTCGACCGCATCCTCGTAAACCCAGCCTTCGAGATGGGCAACACGATGAGCAGCATGACCGGAAAGCAGGAGTTCCAGAACCCGAGAAAGGATGGAGTAAACGAACTGATGGTTACCAAAGGTCTTATCAAGGAATACCGCGACTTCACCGAGCGTTGCTTCCAGAACATCACTCCCGAGGAACAGGAGCATGTATATGGTCTCTTCGGCGATGAAGACCCGGTAGTACATACCTTCGACCTCTTCCACGAGCACTATCCACAGGCCATCCACTTCCATGGCGAGCACCGACTCATCGACAAGGTGGCATTCCACTATCTCTGTCCCGTAATCCGATGGATTGACGACAAGCAGAACGGCAAGGAGCGCCCTATCGTATATATAGACTTCGATGCCCTGCACGACAGTTACATGAAGGCAACCAGCTCGATGCACAAGGCTTACGAGATGCTGATAGAGCATTACAACGTATATATCGTAGCCCCAGCGCCAACCAACGACCATGAATATATGGCGAAGGTGCAGACCTGGGTAGAGGAATATCTCTCTACCCCAGCCTACAACCACATCATCTTCTGCAATCAGAAGAACCTGCTCTACGGTGATTACTTCATCGACCCTCGCCCATGCGATGGTTTCATGGGTACAACCATCGAGTATGGCAGCGATGAATTCAAGACCTTCGAGGAAATCATCACCTTCTTCGAAAGACTGGGAGACAGTAATCTTATGCCTTATCCAGATTCTTTGGCAATACGAGGTTCAGGATCACGGCGAGCAGGAAGACTACAGCCACACAGTTATCTGCAAAAACGGTGCGCACAATCTCTGGGAAGATATTGAACATACCTGTTGCTGATGTAAAGCCGAGACCCACGCTGAGTGAAAGACTCACGATGACCATGTTGCGCTGAGAGAAACCCGTGCGAGCCATCATACCGAAACCGGCAAAGAGGATGCTACCAAACATCATAATGGTACAGCCTCCCAATACTGCCTGAGGAATGGTGGTGAGCACATATCCGATAGCCGGGAACACACCACCGATAATCATGATGATGGCACCCAAGGCAATGGTAAAGCGGTTTACGACTCCCGACATGGCTGCCAAACCTACATTCTGGCTGAACGAAGTGATAGGAGTACATCCGAAGAGACCCGATACTGAGCTTACGAAACCATCACAGCAGACAGCTGCACCCATCTCCTTGGTATTAGGATCGCGCTTCAAGGCACTGTTGCAGAGCGCAGAAGTATCACCGATGGTCTCTGTGGCAGAAACCAGATAAACAGCTATCACCGAGAGGATGGCACCGACATTAAACTCCGGAGTAAATGGAAGGAGCTTTGGTAAGGCAACGATAGAAAGACCGGAAAGTCCGCTAAAATCGATCATTCCTATAAAGAGAGCCAAGACATAGCCTACCAGCAGACCAACCAATACCGACAGAGAGCGGAGGAATCCCTTGGCAAAAATCTGGCAGAGGAGACAAGCGAGCAAGGTTACTGAACCCACGACCCAATTGTTCATGCTACCGAAGTCGGCAGCACCCTGACCACCGGCAAAAGAGTTGGCGCCTACAGGAAGCAGCGAGAAACCGATGGCTGTTACCACAGTAGCGGCTACTACAGGCGGAATGAGCTTGATCCAGTACTTGGCAAAGAGACCAAGCGTACCTTCTACCAAACCGCCGATGATGACTGCACCAATCAGCGTACCCATGCCATGAGCACCGGCGATGGCGATGGCAAGCGAAAGGAAGGTAAAGGAGATACCCATCACGATAGGAAGACGGGAACCGATGCGCCATACCGGATAGAGCTGTAACAGAGTACCGATACCAGCGATAACCATACAGTTCTGGATGAGCACAGCGCTCACCGAACTATCCAATCCTATCGCACCGGCAAGGATCATAATTGGAGCAATGTTACTTACGAACATCGCCAACACATGTTGAAGACCAAAAGGGAGTGCTTTACCGACGGGCACTCTACCGTCAAGCTTGTAGAGATTTTCTATTGACTGTTCCATTGTCGTTATAATAATTAGAGAATTTCCATCTTCCAGAATTCAGGGCTTTCTGAAATTGGCGGCAAAATTACAAAGAAAATCTGAGAAATCGGTTCTTTTAGTAGAATAATTCGTTGTATAAAAGAAAAAACGGAGTATTAATACTCCGTTTTTTCTGTATTTTCCTCCCACATGCGGAAAGCACCCAGCGCCTCATCTCGCATCAGGGCAATCATCGGCTTATGGCGGTCTTCTATCTTGCGGTCTATCTCCTCGTAGATAAACTCATCATCGAAACCTATCTTGGCTGCATCCTTTCTGTCGTTGGCATAATAGATACGGTCGAGATGTGCCCAGTAGATAGCACCCAGACACATCGGGCATGGCTCGCAGGAGGTATAAATCTCGCAGCCTCCAGATTGAAGGTCTTCAGCTTGAAACAAGCCTGGCGCACACAGTTCACCTCGGCATGTGCCGTAGGATCGAGGTCGATGGTTACGCTGTTGGAAGCTCAGCGATGATGATTCCGTCCTTGGCGATAACGGCACCGAAAGGTCCGCCACCGGTCTTCACACTATTCTTTGAGAGCTCAATAGCTCTATGCATCAATTCTTCTTTTGTCATTCGTTTATTTTTTAGATTAATAATATCCCATCTTTCATTTGGGGGCTACAAATATACAAAAAAGAAATGATACGGCAAGGCTTTCATACGAAAAAATACTTAATGGAATACTTTTTTTCCCATCACCTCGTTAATTATCCATAATTATAAATGCATTTATTATAAGAGTATTTATAATTTTTGTAACTTTGCGCCATCACTTATAAAAAATTGATTATGGATATACCCTTTATTTATGGAAGACTCGCTGAGAAAGAGAGTTTTATCGACAGAGTAGAAGACAGAAGGGAACTGAAGAATTTCCTTCGCCACGGCATCAACGTCATCTTGGTATCTCCAAGAAGATGGGGAAAATCTTCGCTTGTCAGAACCTCTATGGAAGAATTAATGCAGGAAGAATCCAAAATAAAGGTTTGCTTCATGGATGCCTCCAAGATTCATACGGAGGAAGAATTCTACAACAAATTTGCCTCCATCGTGATACAAGGAGTTTCTTCCACATTGGAACAGAAATTATCTGACTTGGTGAAATTTATCAATCGTTTTACCCCAAGCATCACGATAGCTTCCGACCCAATGAATAGCGTAGAGGTCAACCTAAAGGTGAATCCTGTAAAGGAAAGTCCTGAAAACATTCTGCAACTCCCCGAAAGGATAGCCGAGGCTAAAGGCATCAAGATTATCGTCTGCATCGATGAGTTTCAGCAACTCGCCAACCTGCAAAAATGGAAGAACCTTGAAGCTATGCTGAGGCTGAATGGCAGTTGCAGCACCATACCACCTATTGTCTCTACGGCAGCAAGATGCACATGATGAAAGATATTTTCAACAAGGCAAACAGTCCTTTCTTTAAGTTTGGACAACTGATGAACCTGAAGAGAATAGCCAAGGAATATTGGATTCCATACATCATGAGCAATTTTAAGAAGACAGGAAAAACTATCTCTGAGAGCCAAGCAGAATGTCTATGCGAAAGAGTGAAGTATAACTCTTGGTACGTACAGCAATATTGCTTCTTCCTATGGTCACACACAGACAAAGAGGTGACGCAAGAACTCCTCGACAACCAGCTCCAACTGGTTTTGGACACCAACGAAGACTTGTTCTTGACAGAGATGGACGAGCTCACTCCCACCCAAATCGCATGTTGAAAGCCATCGCTTCTGGCGAAAAGCACTTCAATGCCAAGGATGTCGTAGAGACGTATGGTCTGGGGCAGCCACAGAGCATCACACGTAACAAGAAAGTATTAGTAGAGAAAGATCTCGTTGAGAAACATCTTCAAGATTTCTCATTCGTCGATCCTGTCTTCGAGCTTTGGCTGAAAAGAGAATACAACATTTTACCATAATGGGAATAAAAACAGCCAATAATCGCATTTTCGAGGAAAAAGATGAGGTAAACATCTTTCAAGATTAAGCAACAATTCATGAATCAGAACAATATCAGCGCCGCAGAACTATTTCAAAGGGTAAGGGAACTCCTGACGCTCCCAGAACTGGAACCGCAGACCCGCAACAAGATGATGCACGACACGCTCATCCTCTGCTGCCACGAAGGAGTAAAGGATACGAAACAGGCTTTCGGTAACCTTTTCTCACAGGTGGACTATCTCTGCAAGGCACGCGGCATCAAGGTGGCAGACAAGATTGCCATCCAGACCATGCGCCGACACAGCAACTCGCAGGAACCGCTTTCGGGCGAAGACCTGAAATACGATGCACGTGCCCTCGCCCTCTTCATCTCAGCAGTCTTCGGAGTGGATGTTCCCCACGAACTCAACGTACTCATTCCGCATACTCCCCGACCTTATCAGAAGGGACTGGAAATCAACAACCGCCGTATCCGATGCATCGTGAAGAACTGGGACGGAGATTTCATCCGTGTGGACATCGACCAGGATGCCGATGAGGAGGAATATCTCGTGCAGTTGAAGGATGAGGAGAATCATATCGACCATACCTATCTCTGGGATATCCTGAAGGAAGGGATGCAGCTCAACCTGCTCGACTGTCAGGTGAAGCAGCCCATCATCACTCCCCGCCTCATCGTGGTGGAACCGGATTATCTGGTAGATATCAGTAGCATCGCCACCTGTTTTACGGCTTTCGGTCATCATCCCCTGCTCTATCTTCTCAACCTGATGAAGCCCAGAGCCAACACCCAGGCTACCCTGCTGGGTAACTTTGCCGGAGCTGCGCTGGATGACATCATCAACAGCCACGGCAAATACCAGATGAACGAGACGGTGAAGACAAACTTCCGGGAGAAAGCCCTGGAATTCTGCACCTGTCCCTGGTTTGACCCCACGAAGTTCTATACCGATGCCAGCCTGCAGGCTTTCAATCTGCAGCAGGTAGTGGATATCCTCTTTCCACGCACCGCATCTCAGGCACAGATGACGGCTTTACGTGGCGAAAGTCTTTACGACCGGAAGAAAGCCATTCTGGAACCTTCGTTCGTCTGCGAAGCCCTTGGCATTCAGGGACGTGTGGATCTGATGACCACCGACTGCAAACTGCTGGTGGAACAGAAATCAGGACGCAACATGAATATCGAAACCCATCAGGTAGATCCGGGTTATCACAGTTATCAGCTGGAGCCTCACTATGTGCAGCTCCTGCTCTACTATGGTGTATTGCAGCACAACTTCAAGTTGAGCAACGACCGCGTGAACATCCGATTGCTCTACTCCAAATACCGTCCACAGGACGGACTGATGGTGGTAGCTACTACCAGAAGCTCTTCAAGGAAGCCATCCAATACCGCAACCAGCTGGTAGCCGCTTCCTTCGAGATAGCCAAGGAGGGTTTCGAACATGCGCTGAACGAGTTTACCCCCGAGGTATTGAATGTGGCAGGCACTCAGGACTTCTTCTACAACAAGTATCTGAAACCACAGATAGAAGCCATCACCAAACCGCTCCACGACCTTTCTCCACTGGAGGAAGCCTACTTCTGCCGCATGATGACCTTCGTCTTGCGGGAACAGATGATCAGCAAGGTGGGCGCACAGGAAGGAACGAACACATCAAGTTCTGACCTCTGGACCATGCCACTCACCGAGAAGAAGGATGCCGGAAATATCTATACCGACCTGCACATCATCCGAAAGGAACAGAGCTGCGCCGGAAGCGGATATGATACCATCACCCTGAGCGTACCCGACCAGGGCAAGGACTTCCTACCCAATTTCCGCAGCGGCGATATGGTGTATCTCTATACCTACAAGCTCAAGGAAGAACCAGATGTGAGAAAGGCTATATTATATAAAGGTGTGCTGCAGGAGATTCACAGCGATGAAATCGTGGTTCACCTGACCGATGGACAGCAGAACGCCGACATCTTTGAGATGAACCTGCCGTATGCCATCGAACACGGAACGAGTGATGCCTCTACGGGGGGAAGCATCCGCAACCTGCACCAGTTTATCTGTGCACCAAAGGACAAACGCGACCTTCTTCTGGGCCAGCGTGTTCCAGAGAGAGACACTTCGCAGGAATTGACCAGACACTATGACGATGTATTGGACGACATCATCCTCCGTGCCAAGCAGGCACAGGATTACTTCCTGCTCGTGGGACCTCCTGGAACAGGAAAGACCAGTCGTGCCCTGAAGTTCATGGTGGAAGAAGCACTGAACGACGGAACTGGAATGCCTACAGCAGAAAGCATCGCCGCCGGAGGCAAGTCAGCTTTTCAGCCTGCTTCCTCTATCCTGCTGATGAGCTATACCAACCGTGCCGTGGATGAAATCTGCGAGATGCTGGTAGATTCCGGCATTCCATTTCTGCGCCTCGGCAGCGAGTATTCCTGCGATGAGCGATTCCGCCCTTATCTGATAGAGAAGGCTATCAGCGACTGTCCGAAGCTGGAAGCTATCAAGCAATATATAATAGGTACGCGCGTGATTGTGGGCACCACTTCGATGATGACCTCCAAGCCCTTCATCTTTACGCTGAAGCACTTCAAGCTTGCCATCATCATGAGTCGAGCCAGATACTGGAGCCTAATCTCATCGGTCTGCTATCGGCAGTAGATAAGTTCATCCTCATCGGCGACTACAAGCAGTTGCCTGCCGTCGTGCAGCAGAGCGAGAAGGATTCGGGCATCCCTACCATCAACGACAGTCAGAAAGGGGGTGTCATCGATATGAGTATCCTGCAGGACATCTGCCTCACCAACTGCCGCAACTCCCTCTTCGAGCGCCTGATCAGATGGGAAGACCACGAGGAGCGCACCGAATTCATCGGCATCCTGCGCCGACAGGGACGATGCATCCGGAAATTGCCGAGTTTCCAAACCGGATGTTCTATCGCCGGGAGAAACTGGAACCCGTACCTTGTCCGCATCAGTTGGAGTCGGAACTGTCGTACACCCTCCCATCAGAAGATGCACTTGATGACCTGCTGAAGGAACACCGCATGATCTTCCTCCCTTCCAGATTCTGCAAGGAACCGAATGTGTCGGACAAAATCAATGCCAACGAGGCAGAAATCGTAGTGGATATGCTTCGCCGCATCCACCGTTTCTACGGCGACAGGTTTGATGCCCAGAAGACGGTGGGCGTCATCGTACCCTATCGCAACCAGATAGCCATGGTGCGCAAAGGCATCGAAAAGCTGGGCATCCCGGAACTGGAAAAGATCAGCATCGACACCGTAGAGCGCTATCAGGCAGTCAGCGTGATGTCATCATCTACAGTTTCACCATCCAGAACATCTGGCAGCTCGATTTTCTTGCCGGCAACAGCTTTGTGGAAGACGGAGCCATCATCGACCGCAAGCTGAATGTCGCCATTACCCGAGCCCGGAAACAGATGATTATGACCGGTAATCCGGAGATACTGCGCAATAATCAGATTTTTAGCGAATTAATAGAATACGTAAGAGGCAAGGGAGGATATTTGGAAAGAAAAGCGACGGAAAGTTGAATAAAAGCAGGAAAAGCTTCTCGTTTTGCAAAATTTCCCCCAAAAAGTTTGGTGATTCAGAAATAAAGTTCTATCTTTGCAATCGGATTACAAACAAAAGGATAAACAAGAGACACAATAAGATATAGGATTCCGGTGCTCAACAGGCACTGGAATTCTTTATTTTTTATGCCTCCTGCCAACTTAATTAATAACAATAAACAAAAAGAAAATTATGGCTTACATGTCACAAGAAGGCTACGACAATCTCGTAGCTGAGCTGAAACAGCTCGTAACTGTAGAGCGCCCTAAGGCATCAGCCGCAATTGCTGAAGCCCGCGATAAGGGTGATTTAAGTGAGAACTCTGAGTATGATGCCGCTAAAGAGGCTCAGGCTCATCTAGAAGATAAGATCAATCGTCTGAAGCTCACCATTGCCGAGGCTAAAATCATCGACACCAAGCAGCTCAGCACCGACAGCGTGCAGATCATGTCGAAGGTAGAGATGACCAACATGGCTAACAAGGCAAAGATGACCTATACCATCGTGAGCGAGAGCGAGGCTAACCTGAAGGAAGGCAAGATTTCCATCAAGACCCCTATCGCACAGGGATTGCTCAACAAGAAGGTTGGTGAAATTGCAGAGATCAAGATCCCTCGCGGAACCATCAATCTTCGCATCGACAAGATTTCATTTGAATAAAAAGAATAAAGGAACTATCATACGGACAGTGATGCCCGTATGACGGTTCCTTTTTATGTTATATGTAAGCCCATCAAGACATATTATTCATTTTAAACAGAAATAGAGATTATGGCAAGCATTTTTTCAAAGATTGCAGCAGGAGAGATTCCTAGCTACAAGTGTGCAGAAAGCGACAAGTTCTATGCTTTCCTCGACATTAGCCCTATCGGCAAAGGACATACTTTGGTGATTCCTCGCAAGGAAGTGGACTACATCTTCGATATGGAGGATGCAGACCTGGCTGAGTTTGAAGTATTCGCCAAGAAAGTAGCCAAGGCTATCAAGGCAGCCTTCCCATGCAAGAAGGTGGCTCAGGTGGTTTTGGGACTGGAAGTTCCTCACGCTCACATCCATCTCATTCCTATGAACAGTGAGGCAGACGTGAACTTCCGCAAGGAGCACCTCAAGCTCTCTGAAGAGGAGTTCAAGGAAATCGCCAACAAGATTTATACAGAATTCCAGAAGTTATAAGCAATAAAAGAGCAGCGAAGATTCGCTGCTCTTTTTCTATCCTATACGTATTCATCGCCCTTCTTCATCTGTATCTCATTCACATACTTGCGAATAAGGGCAGAAGAATCTTCCTTCTTGCATACCAGGAGCACATTGTCTTTCTCGGCAACGATAAAGCCATCAAGACCATTGAGTACGGCAAGCTTACCCTTCGGCATTTTCACCACCGTATTATGGCAATCCTCGATGAAGACGTCGCTGTCTATCACCACATTGTCATCCTCGCTCTTCTGCATCGCCTCATAGATACTGTGCCAGGTACCCAGGTCGCCCATCCGAAGTCGCATTTCATCATGCAGGCATTGGATGGCTTGTCCAATACGCCAAAATCTACCGAGATATTAGGGTAAGAAGAAAAGGTCTCCTTCATATAGGCATTCTCCGTCTCTATGCTGAACTCCGGATATTTCTTGTCATACTCACGAAGCACAGGAGGCAGAATCTTGCAGAAGCACTCACGCAGATGCTTGACATTGCTCAGGAAGATACCTGTATTCCAATAGAACTCTCCACTCTCAACAAAGATCTTGGCGAAATCACGCTCAGGTTTCTCCGTAAACGACTGTACGGCATAGATATCCTCTTCTACCACATCGCCCATCTGGATATAACCATAACCCGGTTCTGGACGGGTAGCTTGACTGCCATCGTCAGGAAACGGTCGTTAGCTGCAACAAACGCCAAGCCCTCCAATACATTCTTGCGGAAAGCCTCTTCATTGAAGATGGCCTGATCGGAAGGAGTATTGATGATGCACGCATCAGGGTTCAGCATGGAGATGCGATGGTTAGCCCAAGCCATACTTGGAGCCGTATTGCGATGAATAGGCTCAGCCATAATGCGATCGGCAGATACCTCTGGCAACTGCTCTTTCACCAAATCTACATATTCCTCGTTGGTATTGATATAAATATGGTCGGCAGGTACTATCTTTGCCATGCGATCGAATGTCTGCTGCAATTGGGTACGTCCGACTCCAAAGAAGTCAATGAACTGTTTTGGATGACTGCTCCGACTGCATGGCCAAAGTCTTCGACCTTTTCCACCTGCGAGAATCACACAATAATTATTATTATCATTAAGTGTCATATTATAGTTCATTTTTTATAAGTTACTAAATTCAAGTGTAAAATTACTCATTATCTGCGAGAAAGCCAAATCTTTTCTAAGAATTTAATAAAGAATAGGAGAAATAAAACACATTTTTAGCTTTTTTCGCCCTTGGAATTGTTTTTTCAGAAAAAAAATCACCAAAAAGTTTGCTATTTCAATTTTTATTTGTACCTTTGCACCCGCAATCGCCCAGATGGCGGAATCGGTAGACGCGCTGGTCTCAAACACCAGTGGAGCAATCCATCCCGGTTCGATCCCGGGTCTGGGTACAAGGAGCTGCAAGTTTTTACTTGCGGCTCTTTTTTTGCCTGATTATGAAAAGGGCATCACCCTTGACTTCTAATCAAAATTAAAAGCCGCTCAACAGGCAAATCTGTTGAGCGGCTTTTTTATATGGAAATCATAGCACTGCAGCTATGATGCCTAGTCTTTAAAATCGAGTGAGAGTTCACCTGTGCCTAGAAGATTGTAGCTCTTGCGATGATAAGGCGTAATACCAAACTCCCTGATGGCAGCACGATGCTTCTTAGTAGGATAACCCTTGTTGCCCTTCCAGTCGTACTGTGGATATTCCTCTGCAAGCGCATCCATATAGTCATCACGATAAGTCTTGGCAAGAATGCTTGCCGCAGCTATCGAGAGATACTTTCCATCGCCTTTTACGATCGTGGTATAAGGCAGGTCCTTGTAAGGCTTGAAACGATTACCATCCACAATCACCGCCTCAGGACGTACCTTCAGCTGGTCCAAGGCACGATGCATCGCCAGGAAACTCGCATTCAGAATATTGATCTGATCGATTTCTTCGGGAGTAACAATGCCCACAGCCCAAGCCACAGCATCACGCTCTATCTGTTCACGGAGCGCCTTGCGTTTCTTGTCAGTCAGCTTTTTGCTATCATTGAGGTCAGGGTTCTGATAATCGGGAGGAAGAATCACTGCAGCAGCATAGACGCTACCTGCCAGACAACCTCTGCCCGCCTCATCGCAGCCCGCCTCAATCATATCCTTATAATAATGACTTTCTAACATATTCTTATCTACTTAAGAAGATAAATGAAGTTAAGAAGACAAACAGGTTCACTGTCCGACCTAGAACATCTGAGAAACGCGTTTTACGCCTGCTATAAGCGCATCAACCTCTTCCTTGGTGTTGTACAAGGCGAAGCTTGCACGAACGGTTCCCAGAATTCCATAGCGGTCCATCAAAGGCTGTGCACAGTGATGGCCTGTACGAACGGCGATGCCCAGGCGGTCGAGCAAGGTTCCCATATCCATGTGATGAATATCACCAACCAAGAAGCTGACAACGGCGTCCTTGCCTTCCTGCTCACCAAAAGTCTGATTCCATCGATGGTTCTCATCTGGTCCATGCAGTAGCGGGTGAGTTCCTGCTCATGCTTGGCAATGTTATCCATGCCGAGTGCAGAGACATAATCGATGGCCTTTGCCAAACCATGGGTAGCTACATAATCAGGAGTACCAGCCTCGAACTTGAAAGGCAGTTTCTCGAAAGTGGTCTTCTCGAAACTTACACTCTCAATCATTTCGCCACCTCCCTGATAAGGAGGCAACTTGTCGAGCCATTCTTCCTTGCCATAAAGCACACCGATACCGGTAGGACCATAAATCTTATGTCCGCTGAAAGCGAAGAAATCGCAATCCATATCCTGTACATCCACTGCGAAGTGAGGAGTACTCTGGGCACCATCCACCATCACAGGCACACCGTGCTCGTGAGCAATTTTGATCATCTCCTTCACTGGATTCACTGTACCCAGCACGTTGCTTACCTGGGCAATGCTCACAATTTTGGTGCGCTCAGTGAATAAACCGGCGAATTCATCGAGGTTAATCTCACCTTTATCGTTGATTGGGATTACACGGATGGCAATTCCCTTCTTGGCAGCCTGCAACTGCAAGCACGATATTGGAGTGATGCTCATGGTAGAGATAATCACCTCATCGCCCTCGCTCATAAAGGCATCGCTGAACGATGAAACCACGAGATTCAGACTCTCGGTAGTACCGCGGGTAAAGACGACTTCCTCAACCTTAGGCGCATTGATAAACTTGCGCACGGTTTCGCGGGCTGCCTCATGAAGGTCGGTAGCCTGCTGAGAGAGATAGTGAACGCCACGATGCACATTGGCATTTACGTTGAGATACTCGTCGCGCATGGCATCGAGCACGCACAATGGCTTCTGCATGGTTGCCGCATTATCCAGATACACCAATGGCTTATCATAGACCTTTCTCGATAAAATCGGGAAATCTGCTCTTACTTGATTGATATCATACATATTTTTAAGAACTTAACTCCTTTAAAAGGATATTATCTACTTGCAAAGCTTGCAGCCCTCGCACTTATTGAGTTCACCACGGAATCGCTTCTCTACAAGATGATGCAGACGATCACGTAATGGCTCCAGCTCCATCTTGTCGATGACTTCGTTGATAAATGCAAACTGAAGAAGCAACTTGGCCTCTTCACGGCTCACTCCACGCTGCTGCATATAGAACAATGCCGCATCGTTGAGCTGACCGACGGTACTACCGTGTGCACATTTCACATCGTCGGCATAGATCTCCAGCATCGGCTGGGTGAACATGCGGGCTGTCTTCGTAGCACAGAGGTTTTGGTTGGTTTCCTGCGAAGTGGTCTTCTGGGCACCATGACGAACCAATACTCTGCCAGCAAAAGCGCCACGTGCCTCACCATCGAGTACATACTTATAAAGCTCGTTGCTGGTGCAATGACCCACCTGATGATCGATAAGCGTATTGTTATCTACCACCTGGTTCTTGTCGGCAATCACACAACCATTACAGAAGCACTCGGCTCCCTCGCCCTTGAATACAAGGTCGAGGCGGTTGCGGGTGATACCGTTATGAAGCGTGATTACGTTATGGTTCACGCGGCTGTTAGCCTGCTGCTCAATGTAAACGTTACTGACACGACGGTTCTTGTAATGAGTCTCCTCCAGACAATAGAGGTCGAGACTGGCATTCTCGCCCACATAAGCCTCGATTACCTGGGTAGCGAGGAAGTTCTTGTCATCGGCAGCATGATCGCAGAAGAGGAACTTAGCCTCAGCGCCCTGTTCCATCACGATGAGCACACGGCGGTTTACCATCAAATCTACATCCGAACGGAGAATATTGATGACCTGAATGGTTCGCTCCACCTTCACGTTCTTTGGTACGTAGATAAGCAAGCCATCCTGTGCCAGGAATGTATTCAATGCCGTGATGCCATCTTCATCGGTTTTGGCAATCTTAGCGTAGTATTTCCCGATGAATTCAGGGTTTTCTGCAGCAATTTTGTTCAAAGAGTCCACGATTACGCCCTCCGGAAGCTCTACTTTAGGCAATGCTTTGTTATAAAAAGCATCGTTCACCACGAAGTAGAGCGAAGTGCTCAGATTAGGCACATCGCAGCGGAAAGCCTCGTATGGATCTACCGGAATTTCCAGACGGTTCAAGTTCAAGCCATAGTCTGGCTCGAAGATGGCGCTCATATCTGTGTACTTGTATCTTTCTATCTTTCGGGAAGGGAAGCCCAAGCGACGGAAGTCCTCGAATGCTGCATCGCGCACCGCATTGAGCACCTCAGCACTGTTCTTCTTGATTATTCTCGAAGAAGACTGATACAAGTCTAAATATTGTTTTTCTGAATGCATAGCCATCCTCCCTATTATTTCTCATCTACTTCTGCCTTGATCCAGTCATAGCCACGAGCCTCAATCTCCTTGGCAAGTTCAGGACCGGCAGTCTTCACGATTCTACCCTTATAGAGTACGTGAACTACACTTGGCTTAATCATATCGAGCAGACGCTCGTAGTGAGTGATGACGATGGCAGATGTCTTGTCGGTATGCATCTTGTTCACACCATCTGCTACAATACGCATCGCATCCACATCGAGACCAGAGTCGGTTTCATCGAGGATAGAGAGCTTTGGCTCCAACATTGCCATCTGGAAAATCTCGTTGCGCTTCTTCTCACCACCCGAGAAACCTTCGTTTACAGAACGGCGAGCCAACTTGCTGTCCAGTTCCACCAACTCACGCTTCTCGCGCATCAGCTTCATGAATTCGCTGGTGTTCAATGGCTCCAAGCCCTGATACTCGCGCTTGGCATTGATAGCCGCACGCATAAAGTTGGTCATGGATACACCAGGAATCTCCACTGGATACTGGAAAGAGAGGAACAATCCCTCACGGGCACGATCCTCAGGCTTCATATCCAGGAGGTTCTTGCCGTTGAAGATAGCCTCACCCTCGGTTACGGTATAGAGAGGGTTACCTGTGAGCACAGCGCTCAAGGTTGACTTACCGGAACCGTTAGGTCCCATGATAGCATGTATCTCACCATCGTTGATTGTCAGGTTGATACCTTTCAATATTTCTTTGCCTGCAATAGTAGCATGCAGATTCTTAACCTCTAACATAATTTTAGTCAATTTTTATCGATTTCATCGAAAATGATAATGATTATCCTACGGTTCCTTCGAGTGAAACACTCAGAAGCTTCTGTGCCTCTACGGCAAACTCCATAGGCAATTTGTTGAGCACGTCCTTGGCATAACCGTTTACGATCAGGCCGACAGCTCCTCGGTAGGAATGCCTCGCTGATTGCAATAGAAGAGCTGGTCTTCTGAAATCTTCGAGGTAGTTGCCTCATGCTCGAACACGGCTGTGTCGTTATGGGCATCCATATATGGGAAGGTATGCGCTCCACTATCGCTGCCCAGCAACAAGGAGTCGCAGGAACTGTAGTTGCGGGCATTATCGGCATTGGATGTAGCACGAACCAGACCACGATAGGAGTTCTGGCTATGACCAGCCGAAATACCCTTCGAGATGATGGTACTCTTGGTGTTCTTACCCATGTGAATCATCTTGGTACCAGTATCAGCCTCCTGATAGTTGTTGGTAACAGCCACACTGTAGAACTCAGCTACAGAGTTATCGCCACGCAAGATACAGGAAGGATACTTCCAGGTAATCGCAGAACCCGTCTCTACCTGAGTCCAGCTCAACTTAGAGTTGACACCACGCAAGTCGCCTCGCTTGGTTACCAGGTTCAGTACACCACCCTTACCATGTTCATCACCAGGATACCAGTTCTGAACAGTAGAGTACTTCACCTCAGCATTATCCTTGACAATAATCTCTACGATAGCTGCATGGAGCTGGTTCTCATCACGCATTGGCGCTGTACATCCCTCCAGATAAGAAACGTAGGCATCATCATCGGCGATGATCAATGTACGCTCGAACTGACCGGTGTTACGGGCATTGATGCGGAAGTAACTGCTCAACTCCATCGGACAGCGAACGCCCTTAGGAATATAAACGAATGAGCCATCACTGAATACGCAACTGTTCAAGGCTGCATAAAAGTTATCACGATAAGGAACTACGGTTCCCAGATACTCTCTTACCAAATCAGGATGCTCCTTCACTGCCTCGCCGATACTGCAGAAGATGACGCCCTTCTCACGAAGTTTCTCCTTGAAGGTAGTCTTCACCGATACAGAGTCCATGATGCATCCACGGCGGTACCGCTCAATGCCAAGCGCTCCTCCAGAGGAATACCGAGCTTATCGAATGTCTTCTCCAGCTCAGGATCAATTTCCTTGTTCTTTGGCTTCTTTGCCAAAGGGTCGGCATAGTATGAAATCTCCTGGTAGTCAATAGGTGGCACGTGCACGTGACCCCATTTTGGCTCCTTTGAGCGTCTTCCAGTAATTGTAGCTTTCAGACGAAATTCG
>ENA-OQCS01000625-OQCS01000625.1-human-gut-metagenome-genome-assembly--contig:-NODE-625-length-19727-cov-9.537551_pt1 | contig 19727 bp, 21 predicted proteins | sample MGYA00242757_ERZ504575 | MGnify/ENA primary metagenome ERZ504575 (study PRJEB26092, sample SAMD00036297) | human gut metagenome | host: Homo sapiens | study: EMG produced TPA metagenomics assembly of... | reverse complement strand
AATATTCCGCGAGGTGTTTTTTGTGAGCGAAGGTCACAGAAAACCCGAGACATACCGCGCGATTATGCGATTAGCATAAATTCTGTGCATCGCGAAGCGTGTTGCTGAGAACGGAGTGAACAGTAACTTTTTGCGCGGTGCATCGTTAAAATTTCATTGACAAATTTTCCATAACGTGTTAACCTAATACCAGTTTCAAAAAGAAAATGCGTAGATGAGGAATAGTACACAAGAGAACGGAGCACAGAGAGCTGCTGGCCGGTGAGAAGCAGCGGAAGGGATTTGTGGAACTCGCCTCGGAGCATCTGCCTGAAATCTTTATATATTATATAAGAGAGTAGACGCAGACGGTGTCCGCCGTTATCCGGAGAGGATATAAGGATGTATATACATTCCGTATCTGTCAAGTGTGTGAATTTTTATTCATGAAATAAGAGTGGTACCGCGTAGGACAGCAGTTGTCTTTCGTCTCTTGCAGAATCTGCAGAGTCGGAAGATTTTTTTATGTCTTTATATCAAAAACAGAAACCAAAGAGAAATTTTAATGGAAACAGAAAGTGGAGGAAAACAAAATGATGACACCATCCAAGTACAAACGTCAGTATTACATGCCGCCGGTGAAATGTATGAAATGGGCGGAGAAAGAATATGTGGATAAGGCCCCGATCTGGTGCTCTGTAGACCTTCGTGATGGAAATCAGGCACTTGTGATCCCGATGAGTCTGGAGCAGAAAGTGGAATTTTTCAAGCTTCTTGTAAAGATTGGTTTTAAAGAGATCGAGGTTGGATTTCCGGCTGCTTCTGAGACAGAGTATGAGTTTCTCCGTACGCTGATCGAGCAGGATCTGATCCCGAAGGATGTAACGATCCAGGTGCTGACTCAGGCAAGAGAGCATATTATCCGTAAGACTTTTGAAGCTGTTAAAGGCGCCCCAAAAGCGATCGTTCATGTATACAATTCCACATCCGTATCTCAGAGAGAGCAGGTATTCAAAAAATCAAAAGAGGAGATCCTGAAGATCGCAGTAGATGGCGCTGCACTTCTGAAAAAACTGGCTGATGAGACAGAAGGCAATTTTCAGTTTGAGTACAGCCCGGAGAGCTTTACGGGAACAGAGCCGGAGTATGCACTGGAGGTGTGCAATGCGGTTCTGGATGTATGGCAGCCCACTGCAGATAACAAAGCGATCATCAACTGCCTGTTACGGTTGAGCATTCTATGCCGCATGTGTATGCAAGTCAGGTGGAATACATGTGTGATAATCTGAAATACCGTGAAAACGTGATCGTTTCTCTTCATCCGCACAATGATCGTGGATGTGGCGTTGCAGACTCCGAGATGGGTCTTCTTGCAGGTGCTGACCGAATTGAGGGAACTTTGTTCGGAAATGGTGAGCGTACCGGTAATGTGGATATTGTAACGCTTGGTATGAATATGTATTCCCAGGGTGTGGACCCGAAGATTGATTTCTCTGATATGCAGCATATTTGTGAGGTTTATGAGAAATGTACCGGAATGCAGATCTATGAAAGAAGTCCGTACAGTGGAGCTCTTGTATTTGCTGCATTTTCCGGATCTCATCAGGATGCCATCGCAAAGGGTATGCACTGGAGAGAGAACGGAGATCTGGAGCACTGGACTGTTCCGTATCTGCCGATCGATCCGACAGATGTGGGAAGAAACTACGACGCAGATGTTATCCGTATCAACAGCCAGTCCGGAAAGGGCGGCGTAGGCTATATACTGGAGACAAAGTTTGGCCTGAACCTTCCTCCGAAAATGCGCGAGGCTATGGGCTATGCACCAAAGCAGTGTCCGATCACAAGCACAAAGAGCTTCATCCGGACGAGATCTTCAGCCTGTTCAAATCTACCTTCGAAAATGTGGTTGAACCATACAGCATCAATGAGGCTCATTTCCAGCAGAAGGAAGACGGCATCGTAACACGGGTTACTTCTACATTCCGTGGAAAAACCATCGTTACAGAGGCTTCCGGAAATGGTCGTCTGGATGCGGTAAGCAATGCACTGAAGAAAGCTTACGAACTGAAATACACACTGGAGACTTATCAGGAGCATGCTCTGGAGCAGAGTTCTTCCTCCCAGGCTATCGCTTATGTGGGAATCCGTAAACCGGATGGAACGCTTGCCTGGGGAGCGGGTGTTGATCAGGATATCATCCGTGCCTCTATTGATGCACTGGTAACTGCGATCAACAATCGATAAGCATCCGGTTCCGGATAGGTTTACAAAAAAATGAGAAGCTGCCATAAAACGCAGCTTCTTTTTTTGCCGTGCAGATGCTATAATAGTGCGGAATGTGAAAATAACAGTGAGTAAGAGGGATATTATGAAAAATAAGAAAAAAAACAGGAGCTCATACAGCCTGTCTGTAGAGCTGAAAAACGCTCTGAAATATCTGCTGATATGGGGAATGATCCTGATCTTTTCCGCATATCTGCTTAGTGATTCGGAGATCCTCGGAAATGTAAAGCAGCAGGCAAGACCGGATACCTGGTCTATGATCGGTGCGGGAGGAAGCTTTGAAGAGGAGTTTACCTGCAAAACGAACCGTCTGTCCGGTGTGGAGCTTTTTCTTTCTACAGAGAGTGCATCGGTTGCTGGAACGTTTCAGATAACGCTGTATCAGAATGAAAGGAAGATCCAGAGCTGCAGGCCAGCAGACTGACCATATCGTCGGGGGATACCACGTATTTCCGGCTTGACCAGAAGCTTACGGAATGTAAGGGGCAGAAATTCCGGATCGTTTTAGATGGCGCAAAAGGGGATACCGGAGTGGCTGCAGGGTTGGTGAGCCAGAAGGATGATACACAGACACTTGCCTATCGGATCATTTCCAGGCCATTTTCAAAATCACTGGTGTTTCTGGCGATTGGAGCGGCGGCAGCTGTGATGCTGGTGATCTTTGCATTTCTGAAACGCAGACAGCTCCGGGCAGAAGTGGTGTTTGCCGTTGTTTATATTTTTATGAGTATCTGTACGCTGGCGGCGGTTCCGGCCTTTAATTCGCCGGATGAGTACAGCCATTATCTGAGAAGCTATGAGGTTTCCAGAGGATATCTGACGTCGGAAGGCAACGGAGGAAACGACTTATTCTCATATGGAAGGACGTTTAACAGTGGTCTGGTTCCGGAATTTTCCGCCAAGGATCATGTATCATTATGGGATATCGGAGAGAATGCAGATCAGCGTATCGACGGGAAAAACACAGTTTTACGGATTTGGAAATACAGCCTTGTATGCACCTACTTCGTATCTTCCCCAGGCAGTAGGGATCCGCATTGCAGATCTGTTTACGGACCGGCCGATGGTTCTTGCCTATGCGGGAAGGATCGCCAATATGCTTATGTTTGGACTGTTCTTTTTCTTTGCCATTCGTCTGACGCCTGTTGGGAAAAATTTCCTCGTACTTCTGGGCTGGTACCTGTGAATATCCAGTCAGCAAATTCCATGTCAGCAGATGCCCTGGCCCTGGCTCTGACGGTTGCTCTGGCTGCCTTTGTACTGGCTATGCGATATAAACAAAAAGAAGTGATGAGTAGAAGACAGCTGATATGGATGTACGTGCTGACCGGATTCCTGTGTCTTTGCAAAGTGGTTTACATGCCGTTTTGCCTGCTCCTGTTCCTGATCCCGAAAGAACGGTTTAAAAGCAGAAAAAATTACTGGTTTCATGTGGTCTGTGCAGGAACTGTGATCTTGATCTTAAGTTTCGGCTGGCTGGTCATTGCATCCCGATATCTCTGTGAGTCACAGCCAGGTGTGGATACAGCTGCACAGCTTGTGGGGATCCTGAAGGATCCGGCTGCCTTTGTCCTGACTTTTGTGCGGAGCCTGGATAATTTTGGTGTGACCTATCTTACAGAAATGATAGGAAGTAATCTTGGATGGCTGAACATTCCTGTCTGTGCCCTGCTGGCAATGGGATATCTTTTGATCTTGGTCCTTCAGGTTTCCGGGAATGATGATATATCGGGAATCCGTCTGGAGCTTCCGGCAAAGGGCATTCTGGGAGGAGTCAGTCTCCTGGTATTTGCGCTGATCTTTGTAACGTTATACGGACAGTGGACAGCCTATGGCTACGATAAGATCTTGGGCGTGCAGGGACGGTATTTTCTGCCGCTTCTTTTTCCACTGATTCTTGCGCTGAAGCCCAAACGGTTTGCCGAAGGAGCCGGGGAAACACCATGGGGACTGTTTCTGGGAGCCTGGAGTATCGATCTGTGTGTTTATGCGACACTTTTCGTGCAGGCCCTGTGCCGTTTTGCATAAGGCGTCGGATTTGGTCGAGCAAAAATCCTTGACTGACTGAAAACAAAATATTATAATCAAATCTGTAAATAACAGAGGAAAAAACTGTTCTGAAAAAGGATAAACAGGCAGATAGAAGTACGATTTCCGGAAGTGGGTGTACAACATTGGACGGAGATAGAGACGCTATCTGCCTTTTTTCTGAAATGAAATATGACATGAGTGTGGATAACTCTGCGATTTTATGTGGAATACATGTGGATAAGGTGTGGATAAAACACAAATACCGCCGTTGAAGCGTTAAATACGGGAAAAAGCTTGACATATTCAATATTATTAAATATAATTTTCCCATACATTACAAAAATGTTACAAACATGTAAAGGAAATCGTAATGATCCGTATTTATCCGGGAAGCGATGATAATGGGGGCTGTGATATCGCATCGGAGGATTATGGGCTGTTACAGAAAATGAAACGCAAGGAATGAGATTATGAAAGTTGAGAAAGATTTACGTGAGACTGACGGAGTGCAGGATGAACGTAGAAATGGAAAAACCGGAGGAAATTCCGCGCGCAGTTTTGCAGTGCTGACATTATGTGCAGTTTTGGCGATGGTTATTTCTCTGGGGACAAGGACATTTGCAGAAAGTGAGGGAGGCAGGGTTTATGCAGCTTCAGATGGAGGAGAGGGCTCTCCCTATGAAGAGGTTGCTGTTCCTACCGGGATCGCAGGTGTGGTTTCAGGAGTTACGGATACACCATTATCCGGAAGCACGGTTACAAGGATCGGAAGCTCCTGTGAGCAGGTGATCGTAGGCCAGAGAGTACAGAAAGTAACCAATACTGCTGCAGATCTTAATGTAGCTCCTCTATGGAAAACAAAGTAAATGAACTTGATGCAAGGTCGATCACACTGGCAGAAAATCCCACACTGATGTCAGATGAAGACTATGATACACTTCTGAGGATCGTGGAGGCAGAAGCAGGAAGTGAAGATATCAAGGGCCGTGTTCTGGTGGCCAACGTCATCATGAACCGTGTAAAAAGCGAAGATTTTCCGAATACGGTGACAGAGGTTGTCTGGGATAACAGTGACGGCGTTCCGCAGTTTTCACCGACCTATGATGGCAGGATCAATGAAGTTGCAGTTTCCGATGAAACAAGGGAAGCGGTCAAGCAGGCGCTGAAGGGTACTGATTATTCTGAAGGTGCACTGTTCTTTATCCAGAAATCTGCAGCAGAGGAACATAATGTGAAATGGTTTGAAAAGGACCTGAAGAGGCTCTTTAAATACGGGGTCCATGAATTTTATACATATAAATAGGAAGAACTGATGCAGTACAGAAGGAACCAACCGCCGGCAGAAACAGACCGGCGGTTTCTTTTTATCCGAAAGCTGTGAATATCTGTCTGATCACAGGGTGGGATTGGGCAAGACAGATTCTTTTTTAAAAGTGGTGGCATTTTCCATAATTCCATGCTATAATGTGATAACGTTGAAAAGAAAACGAATATCTTACAATAGAAAGGCGGAACACCAATGCAGGTATTGTACAAGAGCACCAGAGGAAAAGAGCAGGCAGTTACAGCGTCTATGGCCATACTTAAGGGCCTTTCTGAGGACGGCGGACTGTTCGTGCCTGAAAGCATTCCACAGCTGGATGTACCAATGGACAAGCTGGCACAGATGACCTACCAGGAGACAGCATATGAGGTAATGAGCCGTTTCCTTACAGATTTTACCGAGGATGAGCTTAAGAACTGTATCAACAAAGCATACGACAGCAAATTTGATACAGAAAAGATCGCGCCTCTTCATGAAGCGGATGGGGCATATTTCCTGGAACTGTTCCATGGCGCGACCATTGCATTTAAGGATATGGCACTTTCCATTCTTCCGCATCTGATGACAACTGCAGCGAAGAAGAATAATGTTAAGAATGAGATCGTGATCCTTACCGCAACATCAGGAGATACCGGTAAAGCTGCCATGCAGGCTTTGCAGATGTGCCGGGAACGAAGATCATTGTATTTTATCCGAAGCATGGTGTCAGCCCGATCCAGGAGAAACAGATGGTAACTCAGAAGGGTGCCAACACTTATGTGGTAGGTATTACCGGTAACTTTGATGATGCCCAGACTGCAGTTAAGAAGATGTTCAATGATCATGAGCTGGCAGCAGAGCTGGATCAGGCAGGCTTCCAGTTTTCTTCTGCAAACTCTATCAACATCGGTCGTCTTGTTCCTCAGATCGTATATTATGTATATGCCTACGCATCACTGGTACGCGATGGCAGGATCAAAGACGGACAGGAGATCAATGTGGTAGTTCCTACCGGAAACTTCGGAAATATCCTTGCTGCATACTATGCGAAACAGATGGGACTTCCGATCCACAAGCTGATCTGTGCATCGAATGAGAACCGTGTTCTTTATGATTTCTTCCGCACAGGAACCTATGACAGAAAGAGAGATTTCATCCTTACGACATCTCCTTCCATGGATATCCTGATCTCCAGCAATCTGGAAAGACTGATCTATCGTCTTACCGGAGAAAATGCTGAAAAATGTGCAGAGCTTATGAAATCCTTAAGTGAGGGCGGCGAATATACCATTACTGACGAGATGAAAGCACAGCTTGTTGATTTTTATGGTAATTTCTGCAGTGAAGATGAGACTGCACAGGCCATCAGTGATATCTACAAAAACAGCAATTATGTGATTGATACGCATACTGCAGTTGCAGCCGGCGTATATAAGAAGTATGTAAGTGAGACAGCGGATCATCTTCCGACAGTGATCGCCTCTACTGCAAGTCCGTATAAATTCACAAGAAGTGTTATGGAAGCACTTGGTGAGGAGCATAAAGATCTGGATGATTTTGGCCTTGTAGACGCATTAAGTGCGCTTTCCGGAGTACCTGTTCCACGTGCAGTTGAAGAAATCCGTACTGCCCCGGTTCTTCATGACAGGGTGGTAGATGCAGTGGATATGCCGGCAGCAGTAAAGGATATCCTTAAGATCAAATAATAATTGATAATAAAATCAGTAAGAAAATGTATTTTCTGTTGAAAAAGCACAAATACTGGTTTATAATAAAAACAACGAAAACCGAATCCTGGAATGTTCGATCCCCCTTTTCTTTTTGAACCTACATTGACATTTTGGGAATCCAAAATCGCAGGTTGGATGTCAGACCTCACGTCGTGGTAGGCAGAAGACACTGTTGAGGATACCCACCTAGCATCTGCTAGGCGTCAAAAATAAGGGAACGGCATCCCGGGATTAATCGGTTAAAGACATAGAGCCGGTTAGTGGCTCTTTTTTCATATATGGGAGGAATTAAAACATGAGTGTTTCTGAAAGGAAATTTGGGGTACTTCCTACAGGAGAAGAAGTAAAAATCTATCATCTTGAGAATAAAAAAGGTGCCTATGCGGAAGTGCTTCAGTATGGTGCGATCCTGGTGAAGATATGTGTTCCGGATAAGAACGGAGATCTGAAGGATGTGGTCCTTGGATATGACGATATCCGAGGATATGAGATTAATGGATGCTTTTTCGGTGCGATCATTGGAAGAAGTGGAAACCGTATCGAGAATTCCAGATTTTTTATTGATAATAAAGAAGTGGTTCTTGCAGAGAATGAGAATCATAACAATCTTCACAGCGGTCCGGATGGCTTTGAGAAAAAGCTGTGGGAAGTAAAAGAAATTTCCCAGGAGAAGAATAGCGTGGATTTCTTCCGCATCAGTCCGGATGGAGAGAACGGATTTCCGGGAGAATTTTCCATTGTTGTGAAATATGAATTCACAGAGGAAAACGAACTGAAGATTTTTTACAGAGGACGCTCTGATGCAGCTACCGTTGCCAATATGACCAACCATTCTTATTTTAATCTGAACGGAGAAGGCAGCGGAGATGTGCTTGACCAGGAAGTATGTATTCATGCGAAGTATTTTACTCCGGTAAAAGACAGCCAGTCCATTCCTACCGGTGAATATGCACCGGTGGCGGGAACGCCGATGGATTTTAATGTTTCCAAACCGATCGGCAGAGACATTGAGGCGGATTTTGAACAGCTGAAGTTCACAGGTGGTTATGACCATAACTATGTAACCGATAATTATGCAAAGGGCAATGTCCGTTCGATCGCTACTGCATACTGTAAGGAATCCGGTATCGGTATGGAGGTTTCCTCCGACTGCCCATGTGTGCAGTTCTATGCAGGCAATTTTGTTAAGGATGAGAAGGGAAAGAACGGTCATGTTTATCATGAACGTTATGGATTCTGCCTGGAGACACAGGTGGAGCCAAATGCAGTCAATGTAGAGGATTTCCATTCTCCGATCCTGCTTCCCGGTGAAGAGTACAGCCTCTGAAACGGTTTTACCGTTTCTTTGTGAAATAACAGACCAAACAGAAATAAAAAGAGGTGACGAGAAAGGCAATGCAGATACGTGTGGCAGAAGAGAAGGATGCAGCAACACTTTTGGAAATTTATTCCTACTACGTAGAAAAAACTGCGATCACATTTGAATACGAAACACCTTCCATAGAAGAGTTTACGCAGCGAATCCATGATATAAAGGTGAAATATCCGTATATTGTGGCAGAAGAGAAGGGAGAGATTCTGGGATATGCCTATGGTTCGGCGTTTCACCCGAGGGCTGCTTATGGCTGGTGTGCGGAGATGTCTGTTTATGTGAGACATGACCGGCGGGGCAGCGGTGCAGGAGGCAGACTCTATCGAGCCTTGGAGAGTCTTCTTGCAGAGATGGGAATTCTGAACCTGACGCCTGCATTGCAGTTGCACCAAAAGATGATGAATACCTGACCAGTGCCAGTGTGGATTTTCATAAGCATTTCGGCTATAAGCGTGTGGGAGAGTTCCACAGATGCGGCTATAAGTTTAACCGCTGGTATAATATGGTATGGATGGAAAAGATGATAGGTGAACATAAGAGCCTGCAGCCGGAAGTAAAGCTTTTTCCGGAAATCCAGGATAAGATCGGATTTGAACGTCCTGGTGAAAAAAGAAACCTGAGGGAGGTCAGCATGGACGAGGAAAAGAAAAATATAATCCAGCTCATGCTGGGATTTGTGCGCAGGGCAAACGGAGATCATGTCAGTGCATATGCGGCCCAGGCAGCGTATTTTCTGATCATGTCTTTTATCCCGTTTATACTGTTTCTTACAACGCTGATCCGTTATACACCGTTAAGCTATAATGTTGTCAGGGATGCCATCATCGGGTTTGTGCCCGGAAATCTGCAGACCTTTGTGCTGAGCATTGTGGTAGAAGTATACAAAAGAAGTACAGCCATCGTGCCGTTGTCTGCGCTGATGGCGCTTTGGGCGTCCGGAAAGGGAATGCAGGCGATCACCAATGGCTTAAATACCATTTATCATGTAAAGGAAACCCGAAACTGGCTGATGACCCGAATCTATTCGGTTTTTTATATGCTGTTGTTTGTGCTGGCGATCATTGTCACTCTTCTGGTCCTGGTTCTTGGTAATCGAATCCAAGTAGCTGCACAGAGAACCATTCCGATTCTCGGGAGGCTGCTGGCCAAGGTTATAGGGGCCAGGACATTGCTTGTATTTGCCGTGCTGTTTGCAGTGTTTCTGGTCCTTTATAAAGTGCTTCCAAACCGAAAGGCAACCTTTAAAAGCCAGCTTCCGGGTGCATTTATGATCGCAGTGGCATGGATGATATTTTCCTATGGATTTTCTCTGTATTTTGAATTTTTTCCGAATTTTGGAAATATGTACGGAAGTCTGACTGCGCTGATCATGGTAATGCTGTGGCTGTATGTGTGTATGAACCTGCTTCTTTACGGGGCGGAGATCAATGCCTACTTCGAAAATGAATTCCGAAAGGCCCAGAGATCTGTAAAAACACTTCTTTCCAAGAAAGAAAATGAAAAAAACAGTTCCAAAGAATCCTAACTTTGCGCTTGACAGAAGGCAGACCTTGTGGCATAGTATTAAAAGACAGAAAAGCTGTGAAGGTGTTTATAGAGGATCATTTTCTCACAGAGAAGGGAAGTCACCGGCTGTAAGCTTCCCCGGGTTCAGATGGTTCTTGAATTTCCCACCGGAGCTTCCTCTCTGAAGTAACAGTAGGAGATGACGTAAGCTGCGCGTTAAGCAGACAAGAGGTGCCCGTGATCTTTTCATGGGAAACTGGGTGGTACCGCGGATATTCCGTCCCTTTTATAAGGGACGGTTTTTTTATTGCCCATATCTGGATCTTCGGGGTGGGCGGCGGATCATTTGATCATTTTAATTAAAGGAGAAATAGACCATGGATATGAAAGAAAGACTTCAGGAACTGGCTGAAAATGCCAGAAAACGGATCGAGGAATCCGAGGGCTGGATAAGCTGAATGATGTGCGTGTTGCATATCTTGGAAAAAAAGGTGAGCTTACTGCAATCTTAAAAGGTATGAAGGATGTTGCTCCGGAAGAACGTCCGAAGGTTGGACAGCTTGTCAATGAGACAAGAGCTAAGATCGAAGAACTTCTGGAAGCCTCCAAAAAGGATTTCGAGGAGAAGGTCCGTGAGGAAAAAATGAAGGCAGAAGTGATCGATGTAACACTTCCTGCAAAGAAAGCGAAGATCGGTCATCGCCATCCGAATACTATCGCTCTGGAAGAAGTTGAGCGTATTTTCATCGGAATGGGCTATGAGGTTGTGGAAGGTCCGGAGGTTGAGTATGCGGACTACAACTTTACAAAGCTGAATATTCCGGAGGATCATCCGGCAAGAGATGAGCAGGATACATTCTTTATCAATGATTCCATTCTGCTCCGTTCCCAGACATCACCGGTGCAGGCACGTGAGATGGAAAAAGGCAAGCTTCCGATCCGTATGATCGCACCTGGCCGTGTATTCCGTTCTGACGAGGTAGATGCAACACATTCACCTTCCTTCCATCAGATCGAGGGCCTTGTTATTGATAAGAACGTTACGTTTGCAGATCTTAAGGGAACCCTTCAGGAGTTTGCAAAAGAGCTGTTCGGACCGGAGACAAAGACCAAATTCCGTCCGCATCATTTCCCGTTCACAGAGCCGAGCGCTGAGGTTGATGTTTCCTGCTTCAAATGCGGCGGAAAAGGCTGCCGTTTCTGTAAAGGTTCCGGCTGGATTGAAATTCTTGGCTGTGGTATGGTTCATCCGAATGTTCTCCGTATGTGTGGGATCGATCCGGATGAGTATACAGGATTTGCCTTTGGTGTAGGTCTGGAGCGTATCGCACTTCTGAAATATGAGATCGATGACATGCGTCTTCTCTATGAGAACGACAGCAGATTCCTGAAACAGTTCTAAAACAGTGAACACGGATCATGAGTATCCGTCTGACAGTAAATATAGAAAAAAGAAGGGACAACCAAAATGAATACTTCATTATCTTGGATTAAAACATATGTGCCGGATCTGGATGTAACGGCACAGGAATATACAGATGCCATGACCTTAACAGGCACAAAGGTAGAGGGCTTTACAGAGCTAGATGCAGATCTTGATAAGATCGTGATCGGCCAGATCGATAAGATCGAGAAGCATCCGGATGCAGATAAGCTGATCATCTGCCAGGTAAATATCGGAACTGAGAGTGTGCAGATCGTAACAGGCGCTCCAAATGTAAAAGAAGGAGATAAGGTTCCGGTTGTTCTTGATGGCGGACGTGTTGCAGGCGGCCATGATGGAAAAATGACTCCCGGAGGGATCAAGATCAAAAAAGGCAAACTCCGTGGCGTTGAGTCCTTTGGTATGATGTGCTCTATCGAGGAACTTGGAAGCACCAGAGAAATGTATCCGGAAGCACCGGAATACGGAATCTATATTTTTCCTGAGGACGCAGTTGTGGGTGAGAGCGCTGTTAAGGCACTTGGCCTTGACGATGTGGTATTTGAGTATGAGATCACTTCCAACCGTGTAGACTGCTACGGTGTTCTTGGAATCGCAAGAGAGGCAGCAGCAACCTTCCAGAAGAAATTCTGCCCGCCGATTGTAGAGGTTAAGGAAAATGATGAGAAAGCTTCCGATTATGTAAAGGTTACTGTAGAGGATCCGGAGCTTTGCCCGCGTTACTGTGCAAGAGTTGTAAAAAATGTCAAGATTGGTCCGTCCCCGAAGTGGATGCAGAGATGTCTGGCTTCCAATGGAATCCGCCCGATCAACAACCTGGTTGATATCACAAACTATGTAATGGAAGAGTTTGGACAGCCAATGCATGCATATGATCTGGATACTATCGCAAATCAGGAGATCGTTGTACGCCGTGCAGGAAAAGATGAGAAATTCGTCACACTGGATGGCCAGGAGCGTATCATGGATGAGAACGTTCTGATGATCTGTGACGGTGAGAAGGCTGTCGGCATCGCAGGTATCATGGGTGGAGAGAATTCCATGATCACAGACGATGTAAAAACTGTTCTTTTTGAGGCGGCGTGCTTCGATGGAACCAGCATCCGTCTTTCTTCCAAGAGGATCGGACTTCGTACAGATGCATCCGGTAAATTTGAGAAGGGTCTTGACCCGAACAATGCACAGGCTGCAATTGACCGTGCATGCCAGCTGATGGAAGAGCTTGGTGCAGGTGAGGTTGTAGGCGGAATGGTTGATGTCTGCAGCGAGACAAGAGAGCATCCAGAGTAAAATTTGAGCCTGAGAAGATCAACAAGCTTCTTGGAACCAGCCTTACAAAAGAAGAGATGATCGATTATCTTGGACGTGTAGAACTGGCTTATGATGAAAAAACAGACGAGATCGTTGCACCGACATTCCGTCAGGATATCCACTGTAATGCAGATGTTGCAGAGGAGGTTGCAAGATTCTATGGCTATGATAAGATCCCGATGACACTTCCTACAGGAGAGGCTACTACAGGTAAGCTGCCATTTAAGCTTCGTATCCAGGAGGTTGCAAGAGATATCGCAGAATACTGCGGATTCTCAGAGGGAATGTCCTATTCTTTCGAAAGCCCGAAGGTATTTGACAAGCTTTGTATTCCTGAGGACAGTGATCTTCGTAAAGTCATCACCATCAGCAATCCTCTTGGAGAGGACTACAGTATCATGCGTACAAGCACACTGAATGGTATGCTGGCATCCCTTTCCACAAACTATAACAGACGTAATAAAGATGTTCGTCTTTACGAGCTTGGAAATATCTATCTTCCGAAGTCCCTTCCGGTTACAGAGCTTCCGGATGAGCGTACCATGTTTACACTTGGAATGTACGGAAAAGGCGATTTCTTTGATATGAAGGGTGTATGCGAGGAGTTCTTCGAGAAGATCGGAATGAAGAAAAAGGTTACCTACGATCCAAACAGCGGAAAACCATTCCTTCATCCGGGAAGACAGGCTAACATGATCTACGAGGGTAAGGTAGTTGGATACTTAGGTGAGGTTCATCCGGCTGTTGCAGATAATTACTCTATCGGAGAAAAAGCATATATCGCAGTGATCGACATTCTGGATGTTCTGGAATTTGCTGGTTTCAACCACAAATATACAGGAATTGCCAAATATCCGGCTGTAACTCGTGACCTGAGCCTTGTAGTTCCCCATGCAGTTCTCGCAGGACAGATTGAGGAGATTTTTGATCAGAGAGGCGGAAATATTCTTGAGAGTTATCAGCTGTTCGATATCTACGAGGGTGCACAGATTGAGAAAGGTTTCAAATCCATGGCTTATTCTCTGGTATTCCGTGCCCATGACAAGACTCTTGGTGAAAACGAGATCTCCGCAGCAATGAAAAAGATCATGAATGGTCTTAACGGACTTGGAATCGAGCTGAGAAGCTGATGCTGATCTACATTGTAAGACATGGCCTGACTGAGTGGAATAAATTAAAAAAGCTTCAGGGTGCAGCGGATGTACCTCTTGCGAAGGAAGGGATCCTTCTTGCAGAAAAAACCGGAGAAGCTCTCCGTGATGTGAAGTTTGATATCTGTTTTACAAGTCCGCTCTCAAGGGCAAAACAGACAGCAGAATATGTTCTGGGGAAACGTGATGTTCCGATTATACCGGATAAGCGGATCCAGGAGATCGATTTTGGTGTGTTGGAGGGTGATCAGGTAAGAGATGCAGATGGCAATTATATCGATCCGCAGATCGAGACTTTTTTCCGTGCTCCGGTAAATTTTAAACGACCGGAAAAGGGCGAGGATATTTTTGATGTGATCGCCAGGACAAAGGATTTCTGGGATGAAATAACATCAGATCCGACTCTTGCGGATAAAACAATTCTTGTTGCCTCTCATGGATGTGCAGTCCGTGCTCTTCTTCAGAATGTAGATCTTGATCCGGAGAATTTCTGGAGAGGCTCCGTGCCGCCAAACTGCTGTGTTAATCTTGTGGAAGTAAAGAATGGAAAGACAACGCTTCTGGAAGAAGATAGAGTTTATGCATAGAAAATAATGAGAAACGCAGAATAACTGTAATGGCTGTTCTGCGTTTCTTTTTTTGCTTGTTTTTATTGGTGGAATTTCACAGGTTATGATTGACTAATTGAGATAAAATGAGATAAAATATATAAAAGTAATGGATAATTCAGAAAAATAAAAGTTAAACTTTACTAATTATATAAAGATGCAGAATTGTGTTGGGATTATATGAAATCATTTAACCAAGTGCGGATTGCGAATATCCGCCTACGGATAGAGGATAATTACTGATAGTGATGTGATATATGGAATGGGGTGAGTATATGCAGTCATTAAATGAGACAAAAGCAGGGGAAAGCTACACGATCAAGTGGATGACCGGAATGCCGGAGACTATGGAACAGATCAGGCAATATGATGTCAGTGAAGGAAAGACCGTACAGATCATAAGCAGGATACTTGGCGGAGTGATCGTAGGTGTTTGCGGACGCAGGATCCTGATCAGCGATGATGCAGCCTGCCGTATAAAAGTATAAATAAAAGTATAAAATAGAAAAAAGACGAAAGGACAATTCTTTTGGCGAAGGAATTGTCCTTTCTGGTTGTTTTAGGGAAGATGTTATGATAGTATGGGAACAAAAGAGTAACTTTTTTCAAAAATAAAGACAGGGGAGGCATATTATGGGAAAAAAGTTTATGAATACAGTGCTGTTTCTGGCAGTAACAGTGGCCGCGGCAACCCTGACTGCTTATGTTGGAAAAGGCTCCGGGAATGTGTTGCTTTATAATTTTACATTTCTGGGACTTATGCTGATCATATACGCAGTGGGGCTTTTTGCAGGTTTATATCGGATGGATAACCTGTCAAGAGCACTGAAGCATGGCTCTGGTGAGATCACAGAAGTGTTTCAGCTTCCGGGAAGAGCCAGAAAAGAAGAGATTGGGCAGCTGCGAGGGATTTTTGGTGACCGCTATCTCGACAAAAAGATGGATGATTTTGTTGACAGCATCAGCAGAACGGAAGAAGGGATCGCTGAAGTAGAGGATTTTGTGAATATTGAGGATGTAGATGTACATATCCACAAGAGACTCCTTGAGATGGCTCCGGACATTTTTACAAGCCTTGGTATCCTTGGAACATTTATCGGTCTTGTGTGGGGACTTAAGAATTTTCAGCCCACAGATTATGAAGTGATGACAAGCTCGGTATCCGCTCTTGTAGATGGCATCAAAGTTGCGTTTCTGACTTCCATTTATGGAGTTGCACTTTCTGTTGTGTACACATTTGGGATGAAAAGCGGATATTCTGCGATGTCCCAGGCGATGCAGGATTTTCTGGATCGTTTTCACGCACTGGTGCTCCCTACTGCGGAGAATGAGTCCTGGAATCTCCTTGTTTCCAGCCAGAAGACGCAGACAGAAGCCATGAAACAGATGGCGGAACAGTTTTCTGTGCAGATGGCAGATAGCTTTGAGAAAGTGATCACACCTACTTTTCAGAAGATGAATGATTCTCTGGACGTTCTTACCGCATCTGTGACAAAAGGGCAGCAGGATGCGATCCGGGAGATCCTGGATACGTTTTTAAGCGAGATGCATGGTTCCTTTCAGATGCAGTTTGAAGATTTTAATGATGCTCTGGCAGAACTTAAGAAGGTGCAGAAGGAGAATACAGAATATACATCAGAATTGTACAAGACCATGAGCAGTCAGCTGAGTGAAACTTTTACGAAGCAGGAACGTGCCATGAAGGATGCCATTAAGGAAATCGATGAGATGCAGAGCAGTTATATGAAGACTGCAGACCGTATTATCCGGGATAATCAGATGATCCAGCAGCTGCAGAAACAGGATTACGAAAAGTTTGCCCGGCATATGCATGAAAATGAAAAAGAATCCGCAGATCTCTGGAAAAACTGTAATGCATCTATGCGCCAGTATGTGGACAGTGCTGCAGAAGGGATGAAAGCAGTTGCGGATTCCAGTAGGATCAGTGAGGAGCTTCTTCGTGAAGATAAGAAGATGATCGAAGATTTTGAAGCCAGAGTGAAAGAATTTACCGAGAGCCAGAAGATGGTCAACAGTGTTCTGGATGAGGTACGCAGCTTCTTTCTGAGATCAAGACGGCAAAAAATAACCGTGATATCCATCTGATCGCCGGACAGCCCTGGGGCTATGGAAGCAATGCCGGTATCCAGGAACTTAAGGATAAGCTGACGGGTCTGGAGGATCTTCTGGAAGGACAGGGTGCAAGACAGGAAGCGCTGCTGGATGAGATCGAGCGCAGTATCCGTGAGGCAACGAAGGCAGCACAGAAAAGCCGTTTTGGTTTATTTAAATAAGAGAGGAATTGTCAATGCGCAAAAAAAGAAAGCCGGAGGAGCATGGGTTTAATGTCTGGCGTTCTTATTCGGATATGATGGCAGGAGTTTTGCTGCTTTTTGTTCTGATCATGTGTGTGACACTTTTTCAGGCACAGAAGAGCTATCAGGACAGTCTGAAGGAACGGGATGAAAAAATCGCTCTTCAGGAAAAATATACAGAAGAGCTTCTTGAAAAACAGAATGCGCTGGATGAGCAGGCAGGAACATTAAAGAGCCAGGATGAGCAGATCAAGTCCAAGGACAAGCAGATCAAATCTCAGGATGAAGAACTGTCTTCTCTGGCGGAGAAGCTTGCCAAACAGCAGGAAACACTGGAGGCACAGCAGGAAAAGCTGAAAGAACAGCAGAAAAAGCTGTCCTCTCAGAAAAAGAAGCTTTCCAGCCAGCAGGATACACTGAAAGAGCAGCAGTCTGCGCTGGATGAAAAAACAGAGCTTCTGGAAGAGCAGCAGGAGAAGATCGACAAGATCATCGGCGTGAAAGCGGAGGTTGTGGAAGCTTTGCAGAAGGAATTTGAAAAAAAGAACCTCAATGTGGATATTGATCCACAGACAGGTGCGCTGACGTTGAATGCCAATGTTATGTTTGATTATGATCAGGCAGAGCTTACCGATTCCGGTAAGATGACATTGTCTATGGTACTGCCGACATATTGTAAGGTATTGCTGGATGATTCCTATAAGAAATATCTTGGCGAGATCATTATTGATGGTTATACGGATACAGACGGAGATTACAGTTATAACCTGGAGCTGTCACAGAAGAGGTCTCTGGCGGTAGCGCAGTATCTTTTGGATATTAAGAGTGATTTTCTGAAGGATTCACAGGTTCAGGAACTGAAGGATTGTCTGACAGTGAATGGGCATTCCATGTCAGATCCGGTTTTGGATGCAGAAGGAAATGTAGATAAGGATGCGTCCAGACGTGTAGAGGTAAAATTCCGTTTGAAGGATGAAGAGATGATCCAGGAACTGAATAAGATCATGCAGGGAGATTCTGCAGAGTCCGACAGTACTGCTCAGAAAAAGAAAAGAATCAGAAAGAAAATCAGGATAATAAGCAGTAATAAAATATGGCTGCTTTATATTTTTTAAGGAGGATTGGGTATGAAAAGAAAACTGGCATTGATGCTGAAATGACGCTTCTGGCTGGCAGCCTGGATTCGGGAATGCTGGTCAGTGCAGCTGATTTTTCAGCAGAAGAGAGTGTGGAACAGGCAGTGGAAGAGGAGCTTTTTCCGGCTGTACATTCCTTTCTTCCATCCACATTCTGGATAATGGGGTGGTGGTAGAAGCAGGTGCATTTAAGCAATGTACAAGTCTTACCCGTATCCATATCCCTGCATCAATGGTTACACATGGTTATGTGGGTGAGAGTTCGGCGTATCCGGGAATTTTTGCGGGAGATACAGGGCTGACGACGGTCACCTTTGTGAAAGGGATCACAAAGATCGCCAAGTACAGAACTCGCCTTCGGCTCAGACAGCAGCTCTGCCGCAATAACGCCATCTCCCGCAGCCCAAGTAGTAATCACCCCTCCTCCGCAGCAGCCCGGCTCAGCGTACCACCATAAATATCGAAGAATACAGGGACCAGATCGGCCAGCGTACCACCATAAATATCGAAGAATACAGGGACCAGATCGGCCCAGCGTACCACTATAAGTACCGAAGAATACAGAAACCAGATCGGCACAACGTTCCATTCTGAGTACCGCAGCATACAGACAAAAGTCAACAACACAGCACACACAACAACGCAGAACTCCTTCCGTGCCCAAGAGGGTGGGGGTGCAGGGGGAGGGCCTCGGGCTACGGAACTCTGAGATGGCCTTCCCCCTGCATATTCCCGCATTGAAAATGCGACCGGCATAGCGCCATCCAGCGAAGAGACTTATTATTAAAAAACAACACGATAAACAACACAATAAAACAACAATAAAGATAATCCTAAAATTACAAATAAGAATAAAAAATTGTCCTATAAAGATAAACTTCCAGGAAAATCTAAAAAAATTGAAATTTATGGTTGACAAGCATAACTCCCAGTGGTATTATAACTGAGCTGTCGCAAATATTGTTTTCAAAAAACAAACAATTAAAAAGAATTTCAGAAAAATGAAATTCATAGTTGACAAAAGACAGAAGATATGATAAAGTATCTAAGTCGTCAACGAAACGACAACAAGATCTTAACTCAAAAATGTTTGAAAAAAACTTAAAAAAGTGCTTGACAAACAAAAAGAGATGAGATAAAATAAACGAGCTGTCTGAGAGACAGACGCAATAAACCTTGATAACTAAACAGTGAAACACATACGATTCTCGAAAATTTCTTTACATTTAAAGAACGGTTTAAACAAACCAAAAACAGTAAAAACGAGAGATAGCCAAACGGTTGTCTTGAGTAAAAGATTCAAACACTTTATCAGAGAGTTTGATCCTGGCTCAGGATGAACGCTGGCGGCGTGCTTAACACATGCAAGTCGAACGGGAAACCTTTTATTGAAGCTTCGGCAGATTTAGATTGTTTCTAGTGGCGGACGGGTGAGTAACGCGTGGGTAACCTGCCTTATACAGGGGGATAACAGTCAGAAATGACTGCTAATACCGCATAAGCGCACAGAGCTGCATGGCTCGGTGTGAAAAACTCCGGTGGTATAAGATGGACC
>ENA-OQCS01000624-OQCS01000624.1-human-gut-metagenome-genome-assembly--contig:-NODE-624-length-19732-cov-2.549095_pt1 | contig 19732 bp, 22 predicted proteins | sample MGYA00242757_ERZ504575 | MGnify/ENA primary metagenome ERZ504575 (study PRJEB26092, sample SAMD00036297) | human gut metagenome | host: Homo sapiens | study: EMG produced TPA metagenomics assembly of... | reverse complement strand
CACATAACGATCCACAAGATAAGGTGACATTCTGGATGCCAGCAGAAAATAACCGATCACCGGTACGATCAGCAGACTCAGGATTCCCGCATTCGATCCCTCATTCTGTCCCACATTCTGTCCTGCCTTCTCAGCCCTGTCCCTGCGATATTCCCGATATTCCTGATATTTATGCCAGCCTGCGGTCACCGCCAGAACCACTCCTGCAAGACATGCCGCAGCAAGTAACAGCCCACCTACCGTCCGATCAGCCACAATGTTACCAAAGCTTAGAAGTCTCGCCCCGTAACCGGAGAACCCGGAAGCCAGATTATCCAGCGCCTCGGTGCCTCTTCCACTGGAAAATACATCCGCTACCGCAAAAGGAAACAGCAAAAGACCGATCACTGCCGCCAGGATCATCGAACGGATATAGATCCACAGTTCTCTCGTTCTCTTACCGCACAACAGTCCGGCTGCCGTAACCGCTGCCAGAAGGATACAATAAAACAGGAAAAAATACTGTGTTAAAAATCCCAGTACCGTAACAGCGATCAGGCCTTTATTTTTTCGGTCGAATCCATGATCCTTCCACTTCTCCACATGCACAGAAAGCAGCGCCACACACAGGCAGGACAACAGTCCGTACATCCGGATCAGCAGTACTGTTGCCAGTGCTCCCGTACTGAGTCCATACAGCAGCACTGCCAGAATTCCCATCTGTCTGCCCCTTTCCCGCATGGAAAAAATATCCGCAAGCTGTCTGCCCAGTCGCAGTAACAGCCACAACGTGATGCCCAGGCAGACCAGGTTGATGAAACATCCCAGCCACGGTGACAGCGTCCCACCGAACAGGAACTCATGGTATGCAGTAGCATAAAATGTACCGGCGGATGATTGTCATCTTTCACATTAAAATAAACCGACAGATAATCAAAGGCATCGTCACCGTCCACGGTCACATAATCCCGGAACTGCTCCGCCGAGATCCATACCGGTTCCTCATAGACATCCGCTTTATACGACAGAAGCTTACTGTTCCCCCGGTTCTGAAGCACATCCTTTACCGTGTCCGTCAGATTAGACACCGTCTCTGGGAAGCTGTCTCCCTGAATTTCCTCCCTCACGAACTTCGCCAGTCGTCCCTCCGGCTGTGTGGGTACGATCCAGGGATTGTATCTGGCATTGGCCAGCTCAAAGCTTAAGAGTTCATCCATGTGATAACCTTCCTTAAAGCTGACTCCCACGCACATGATCCCCAGACATAAGATAACTGCCAGAAGCTCCGGCAGGATTTTTTTCCATCTGTTGCTTTCCTTCATGCTAATCTCCGTTCCGCAGACGATTCCTTTCGTCGGAGGAATCGCGAATCCATTTTGTCGCCGGACTATTTTTCCATGATCCGATAGAGATAGATGCGGTAATAACTGTCCTCTGTCTCAAACGCTTCCTCTCTCACCGGTTCCAGTCCCGTATTCTCGCTATGATCGATATACGCTGCCGACAGCAGATAAGTGCCTCCCAGCTCTCTCAGGCGTTCCGTGTCGATCTCATAGTTCTGAAAATAGAATCCACCCTTTTGAATCGTATAATATCCGGGGCATTCCGCACTGAACAGATAACAGCGGTTCCCCCAGTGGTCGAAATTATCCTCAAGGTACTCGCTCTTGGCAAGCTCCGGCGCTATGATCTTACGGAAACAGTGTTTATATTCCAGGGAATAATTATTGGAATATCCGTCCAGGCAGTAAAACCCATGATATAATGCCGCCGCCGGATCGATCCCTAAGCTGACCACTCTGTAATCCTCCGGCCGCTCCCCGAAATTATCATAAATATATTCCTGCACCTGATCCAGTACATCTACGGCATAATAATCCCGGAAGCTCATGGCTCCGTACTCCCGGTTCACTGTCTTTTGCAGATTCGGTTTCAGATTGCTCTGAAGGAGAATTTCTTCCGCTGTCGTCACGGTGAGAATCATTGTAACTGTGAACAGGATCACATTCCTCACGCACCGTTTCTCGCAGAGCTGCCGCAGCAGCAGCAAAAGGCAGCATCCCAGAGCAAAATACCATAGGCATGGGCTCAGCCACAAAACACGGTTGGCCTGAAATCCCTTCAACGCTCCCCAGCCGGAGCGCAGGCTCACACCGATCCCGCTGTCCCACAGTGCAGCCGCCGTTGCTATAAATACAATACATCCGCAGGAGATTGCCAGCGAGCGGAAAATTCTTTTACTGTCAACGGCCCTTCTTCGGATCACGGCAATCACCGTAAATACCGCTATGAGCAGGATCCACCCGTGATAATCCACACTGTGTTGTCCGCCCTGTAACAGGTTCGTCTTCCATTGTTCCCAAAAAGATACCGCGGTCAGCGTATACTCCGCCTTATGTGAAACCGTGCTCTCTCCCACGCCGAAGATCTGCAAAAACAGAGCACCGTTCTCCAACAGATAAGTGAGAAGCAGTAAATCCATGCAATCCCCTGTGCTGCCGAATACTTTCTGCGCAGCGCCGCAATGATCTCCCATACGGCCCAGATCCCCAGTACGGCAAATCCGGACAGTACCAGAGAAGAATTTACACCGAAAAATACTACATAGGCATAATACAGCAGCCGGTCGCGAATAGATCTGTCCCGTTCCCACAGCCGCAACACACAATACAGGAGCATCGGCAGTCCGTATTGCGACAATCCGTACACCGGCAAAAAGGGCAGATAGGCATACATACAACCTACCATCATCGCCAGGAAACCTACCGTTCCTTTTCTCCCGCTTAATATTTCGAATCTTCCGCTGCCCACCAAAGCAGGAGGAACATTCCGACATATCCGACAAAGCTCCCGGCCACCTGCATGCAGGCAAGCGCCGTCTCCGCAGGCAGCAGACGGTATAACAATACGCAGGCCGGTGCCGGCATGGTAAGAGCGGTCCTCGACGCGCCGTTCATAAATTCCGGCAAAATACCGCTGCCGTCCCACAGGTGTCTCGCCTGCAGCAGATAAGCGATCACTTCTCCATCCAGCTGATCGTGATACACAAATATAGCATCTTTCCCCAGTATCAGATAAGGGATTCCCATTGCCAGCACCGCTAGTGCTCCCAAAAGGAACCAGACATTTTCCGGTTTTTTCATTTTCCTGCGTTCTGTCATCATTCCTCCTGTGTCAGACAATGATATGCCACCGAGATCATTCCCACCAGCCATAACATTCCGGGGAGCAGTCCGTTTTTATAATCCCAGCATCCCGCATCCTGCATGGTGTACCATACTGCCATGCCAAGCGCCGTTATGCCACACATACACACGACCTCCCACCGGATACGCTTTTTCCCGGCCAGTGCGCCGAGCAGTGCCGCAATACTCCCCAGCAGGAACCACACACTGCTGTATTTCAGCAGGAAATTGGTCAGCTGCAGGGCTCCGGTCATCATCAGATCCACATTTCTGGCAGAAAAGAATCATACCCCCGGCCGTCCAGCAACAGCTGCAGCATCACGGGTGGCATGACATATCCCGCCATGTCCCATGCGATCTGGTGTATATTATCGGAAAAATAAGCCTTGAGATGATAAACAGCGTACTTACGGAACAGCTGCTGTGCGCCGCTGACGCCAAGTGCCTCTTCCGCCTTTTTCTGCAGATCCGTCGGCATCGTTCCCGCATACCGCCCGGACTGCTGTATTTCCTCCCAGCTGTACAGACTGCGCAATTCCTCCGGCCAGGTGTCGTATTCTCTTTCCACCCGCATATGAGACCAGGTAAATCTGCGCATCATTGCCGCACTCACCGTATTCTCCGCCTTACCATAACTGCCGGGCGTCTGCCACAGAGATACCGCCGTGAATAAAATCCCCGCGACTGCCGCCAGCAGCACCAGTTCTCCCAGCACTCTCTGTTTTCCCAGCTGTCTGCCGCGGATCAGATGCAGAACCCATACCACCGCAAGCGGCACCAGGCCAAGCCACAGGTTCTCCACGACAAACACTGTGCCAAGCGCCCACCAGACTCCGGCCGTAAACATCTGTCGGAGAGGGAATTTTACTGGATCGCCATCCGCATCCTGACGCAGGATCCCCATAAGCACCGACAATTCCAGCAGCAGGAAAGAAAATCCCGGAGAATTCGGCAGCACCGCCACATGACACTGCAGGGCAAACGGGCAAGTCAGAAGTCCGAGACTTCCCCACACCAGCCACACTTTCTTCGTCATGCCACAGGATCTTAAAAATACGACGCCACTGTAAAATGCGAACAAGATCTGCACCATGTACACAAAAAAAGGATAAGGGATAGAACTTATGGATTCTATCCCTTTTGCGAGCATCAGAAAAAGAGGGTATCCGATCCCCATATAATCATCACATACAAGAGTATCCGCCGCTCTCAGCCACAGATAACTGTCCCCGAAACTCCGGGAAAAAGCCAAAGCTCTGATCATCCAACAGATCCCCAGTACGATCTGTACCGAAATCCCTATGAACAGAAATCTGCCTGCGATCTGCGCAAGCGCCCTGCGTGCTTTCTGCATTCTACTGCTCCTCTAACTCAAAGAAATCTTTTATCAGACCACAGATGTAGTCTACCTGATCCAGCGTCAGTCCGTAATACATGGGAATCTGGCCAGACGTTCGCTCTCTCTGGTGGTATAACGGTCCTCCCCATGGAAGCGTCCGAATTTCTGCTGCGGGAGCGGTATGCAACGGAATGTAATGGAATACGACCAGCACGCCGTTCTCCTTCATATAGCTGATAAACCGTGTCCTCTGCTCCAGGTCTCTTGCCTTGATATAGAACATATGGGCATTGTGTACACAGCTTCCGGTACCGGTAGGCAGGTCGATCTTCCCGGCATCCTTCAGCGGCTTCAACTGCTCATAATAGCGGTTCCAGCAGGCCAGTCTGGCTCATTGATCTCATCTGCGATCTCCAACTGTGCATAGAGAGTAGGCAGTCATTCATATCACTGCAGATAGAGGATCCGTAATTCACCCAGGTATATTTGTCGATCTGACCGCGGAAGAATTTGCTGCGGTTGGTTCCTTTCTCACGGATGATCTCCGCTTCTTCCACATCCTTTTGATCACGGATCAGAAGAGCACCGCCCTCTCCCATGCTGTAGTTCTTCGTCTCATGGAAGCTGTAAGCACCGAAATCACCGATGGTTCCCAGTGCCTTTCCCTTATAAGTGGCCATAATGCCCTGTGCGGCATCCTCTACCACCTTCAGATTGTGTCTCCTTGCAATATCCATGATGGTATCCATCTCACACGCCACTCCGGCATAATGTACCGGTACGATGGCTCTGGTCTTCTCGGTGATCGCATCCTCGATCAATGTCTCATCAATGTTCATGGTATCCGGACGGATATCCACAAATACCGGGATCGCGCCGCGGAGCACGAACGCATCCGCAGTGGACACAAACGTATAAGACGGCATGATCACCTCATCTCCGGGTCTGATATCACACAAAAGCGCTGCCAGCTCCGTCGCATGCGTACAGGAAGTGGTCAGCAGACATTTGCCGGTTCCTGTTCTTTCCTCGATCCAGGCGTTACATTTTTTCGTATACTCACCGTCTCCGCAGATCTTCTGATTTTTGACACACTCCTGAATGTAATCTGCTGCTTTGTCCACATAAGGCGGTACATTGAATTTAATATCTATCATAATGCATCCTCTTTTCTGCTATGCTTGGTTATGTTCTAATTTTCCCTGCGCTCCCGCTTCCAGCTTCCCACCGCTGTGCCCGGTACGTTTTCCGTCACATGACTGATAATGTATTTGGGTCTTCCCTTGACTTCTTCATAAATTCTGGCAATGTAATGTCCGATGATCCCCAGGCTCAGCATCAGGAATCCTCCGATGATCAGGATCAACAGGATCACGGTGGTGAAACCTTCCACAGCTGTCCCCATGATATATCGTACCAGTGTCTGGATCGCCAGTACCACGCTGAAAAATATGGATATCATTCCCATGATCGTCACCAGCTGTAACGGCAGGTACTGAAGGACGTCGCATTGGTGATGGCATACTTCATCAGGCTCCAGAAGGACCATTTACTCTGTCCGTACTGTCTCTCCTGCACTTCGTATTCCACGGTCTCTGTCTGAAATCCGGCCCAGAAGGTCAGTGCCCGGAAAAAGGTATTGCGCTCCGGCAATTCCAGCAGGACCCGGACCACCTTTCTGTCCAGCAGTTTAAAATCGGAGGAAGCATTCATATCCATTTTGATCAGCTTGCTCATGATCTTATAAAACAGGCCTGCAGACAGCTTATATCCCAGGCTCTCACGCCCTCTGTCGGATTTGATGCCCTCCACGATTTCGGCACCCTGCTGCCATTTTTCCCACATCTGAGGGATCACCTCGGGCGGATGCTGCAGGTCACAATCCATTACGATCACGGCATCTCCCGTGGTCAGCTCCAGTCCGGCAAAAATACCGGCCTCCTTACCGAAATTCCGGGAGAATTCCGCTCCCCGCACTCTCGGATTCTTCGCTGCCTCTTCTTTGATCCGGTCAACGTGCCGTCCTTGGAACCGTCGCTGATAAACACCAGTTCATAATCTATCCCGTGTCGGTCCAGCAATTCGCCCAGTACCTTCGCGGTATTCGCAATATTTTGTTCTTCGTTATATGCCGGTAAGACAATTGACAATAAAGACATCTTCTTAATCCCTTCCGCAGTTCTCTGTCTTGACATAAAGGATCCCATCCACCACCTTCGTAGCATTCGGTCCGGGGAACGTATCCATGTCAATGTATTCCTGTGTCATGTAGATCTCACCCACCGTATCGGGATCCAGGAAATTCAGGGTTGCCCCCAGATAATTCTGCATAAATGCCTGATAATCCGCTCCCTTATAGATGAGATAATCTCCGCTGAGTCCGATCATACCGTCCGTAACCTTCCCCGTGATATCCGTTGTAGGGAATTCATCATAGCCGATGACTCCCACCAATGCAATAGGAATCCCCTGATAATATCCGGGAGTCTGCTCGATCCGGTCCAGCAGGCGTACACAATACGCATACGTCTTCTCGTACTTTTTCTCCAGATTGGAATATCCGATATTATCGGAAATTCCATAATCGAACACCAATACCACCGCCGCACACAATGCTGCCCATTGCAATACCACGTCCGTACGACTCTCCTCAGCGGTATACCGGTCCGCGAACGCCGTCATAAGGATCAGATACAATACCCACTGGTATCGCATCAGCAAATGATAGGTCAGGTTCGGAGAAATGAGCAATATCACATTGGTCAGAAGCGGCATACTGATGCCCAACAGAATCATTATAACGAAAAATGCCGGATTCTTCCACCATTTTCTCCAAATCATACTGCGGATCACTAAAAATACTACCGTTGCCACTAAAATAATGCAGGCCACCAGTGAAAAAATATTGTTCACAAGAACATTGCCGTGAACCGTAAATGCCAGGAAATCCACGTACATTCCCTTTATGGTTGCCAGAATTCCCATGCCGGATCCCATCTGCTCCATGGAATTGATCCCCTGATAAGTATCCAGCACCTTGCCCTGCAGCTTCAACAGGATCTGCAGGATCACATAATACAATACTCCGCCGGCAATTCCCATCCCCAGATAACGGCATACATATTTCGCCTTTTCTTTCCAGCCTTTTTCCTCCATGAAATAGAGCAGGATCTTATATACACACAGCAGGATCGTAAAAGGCAGGTACGCCTGATAGATTCCCATGCTGAATGCCAGACACACTGCACCGGTCAGATAGCCTTTGGGATATTTCGCCGTAAACAGAACCGCCAGTACCGCCAGAAACAACGCCAGCATGTAACCATCCATGGTAAACACATAGGCAAAAGTAGACGCCAGCGCCGGAAAAGATACCAGCAGACCGCTCACCACAGTAATGGTCACCGGATCTGTCAGTTCCAGCACTTCCGTAAGTACCGCTGCCGTGAGTCCCAGCCATATCAGTCCGATCAGTCCGATCACCCAGGGTATGGTAAAATAAGAAGAAAATCCACAGGCAACGGTTAAGAACCAGCGGCCGGAAGTGATCATATTCTGGTCAAAATACATGCTGCTCAGTCCGTCATGATTCGGAATATCCGACAGCATCACCGGAAGATGGATCAGTAATCCCAGCACCAGCGCCGATACGAACGCGATCCTCCAGGTTGTCTTTATTTTTGTCTTGCTCTCTTTCAAAAGTTCCCACGGTGTCTTCATCCGTCTGTCACTCCTCGTCTAACGTCTGATTCAGGTAGTCCGCCAGTGTCTGGGCAATCTTCTCCCGCCCCGCTTCGTTGGGATGCAATCCGTCATCCGTATAGAGATACAGATCGTCCCAGTTGTCATGAGGATAATAGTCATGATAAATATCGATCACTTCCACATCCAATGCTTCACAGATCCCAATCTCCGCATTGACATAATCTTCCAGTACGCCGCCTCCCAGATCGTACTCTTCACAGGTTACCTCCGGTACCGTATACCAGGTATACGGCGGCGTGATAAATATGATCCGCAGATCCGGATAAGCCTCCCGCAGTTCCTTTACAATACTGCGGATCGCTCCGCAATACGTATATTCATCATACGGATCCGTCACGGACTCAATGGGATTCCCCGCGTGATAATCATTCAGTCCGGATCCGATAAACAAAATCTGTACCGTATCAAAATCGATCTGCCCCAGGTCACCCAGCGTATCTTCAAAATAATCAGTTGCCGGTTCCCGGATCCGTATCGTCTTCTGCACACCGAAATCCTTTACCGCAAAAGATCTCACCAGTCCTGCCGCAGACAGAGAATCCTTGGTATATCCCAGTCTTCTCTCCGCATCCGCTCTTCCCAGAACCGTTCCGCCCAGTCCTCCGTTATAACACTTCAGGCCTGTCTTCTCCTGCAGTTTGGCAGCAATGGAGGTCTCATCCCGGCACAGTCCGTACACACTGTCTCCCAGAAATACCACATCATAGGGGATTCTCTGATACTCGCGGTCCCCCGGGAAAAACAGCACCAACAGTACCACGAAAATCACGGCTGCAATCGTACTATATATTATTTTTACTCTGCTAAATTCTATCTTCTTCATAAACCCGGCAAAGTTCCTCCGCGATCCTGCTGGCACCATTCCATCTACCAGATGACGTTCCAGACTGCTGTAATGTTCCCGCAGTTCTCTGCTTTGCATCAGCTCCATCATATGTTCCACGATCCGCCCCGGCATAAGGTCACCTTCGGTCAGGTAATTTCCTCCGTAACAGGTGATTTTCTTTTTGATAAAATGTCTCTACAATCTTCTCCTGATTATCTACAAACGAAAAACTGATCATGGGAACTCCGATGGCGGAAAGCTCATACATGGTAGAACCACCTGCCGTTATGGCAATATCGCATTCCCTCATCAGCTCAGACATCCGGCTTACATTACGGTGCACCCGGATTCTATCATCCGCAAGCGCATACGGCACAGCGCATCATAATGCGGATTAAAGATTCCGCTGACCACATGGAATACCACAGCTAGCTCCTTCGGCACTGCCCGCAGGATCTGTCCTGCCAGATCATAGCGGTCACTTCCTCCGGTGGTCAGAAGAACTGCTTCTGCCTGTTCTCTTACAGGATATTCCACATTGCGAAATTCCGGTCTGAGGGGTGCATAAGCTGCTCCCATGAGACTGTAAGCCGGCTCCGGATGATACAGGCTTCTGTCCCCATATATATTATAATTGATGATCATATTCACCGGATAAGAGTGGAAGCTTTTATCATCGATATAGACGGTCCATACCTGTCCCGTCAGCCGCTGTAGATAAGCATCCGAGACATAATAACTGTCGATCAGCAGCATATCGGGATGTTCTTCTTCCATGACAGCTGTCAGTACAGGCAGTTCCTCCTCCATGCGGTCATACCGGGTATGCAGGATCCTTACCTTTTTGCCTCTGCTTTTTACCAGCTGCGCAGCTGCATCATCCGCCATGACAAAACACACCGGTACCCCTGCTGCCTCCAATGCCTCCGCAATAGCGAGGCAGCGCATCACATGCCCGGTTCCTATCTGCTCATTGCCGTCTGCGCGGATCCATACCTTCATCAGCTGTTTTCGTCCTTCCTCATTGCCTTTTCATAAGCTCTTTTAAAATCGCCAATCTTCATATTCCAGTCAAAATCCACCTTTTCCCGGATCGCATCCAGGTCCTTCATTCTGTGATAAGTAACGGGTCCTGCCTGCTTCACGGGTATGATGCTTCCTTCCCGGATCTGCTGCCAGTTCTCCCGGAATAATTTCTCTATCTCCTGAAGCAGTGCCTCATAGGTGGATGCAAAGGTTTCCTTTTCTTCATCAAAATGCAGTTCCCGCTGACATAAAATATCCCTTCATCCAGTCCCGCACTCATAAGGTGAATGGTCACACCCTTGGGCGTATTCTCCAGGAAACTGAAAAAGTTCGGACTAGAGCCGCGGTTATAAGGCAGATACGAGGTATGAAGATTGATGACTCTGCCGGGCATCAGATCCAGCACCTCCTGTGGAATCATATGGCGGTAATTGAAGCTGATCATCAGGGAAGGCTTCATCTGTGCGATCATCTGTGCCGTTACTTTATTCTCCACCCGGTATACCTGTTCTCCCTGCTCCCTCAGCCACCGGTACAGACCGTCTGTATTCGTATTATTGGTCAAGAACAGAATACTGCCCTTCTCCAGGGCATCAAAGGTAAGAGGCGTTCCTCTCTCCATGGCATGATCCGTCCGCATCCCCAGGACATCTTTCCAGTATTTGGGTTTGATGCCGTAACCGGGACGGATAATGCGGATATTTTCTTCCGTAAGCTCTGCTCCTGCGGGTATATCCTTCACTGCAAAAATAGATCTGCGGAACACTCTGCTGCTCTCTTCCTGTTTTTCCACGCCGTAGGTCGGTGTCCCCAGGGCAGCCTCCACATTACGGATATCCTGCACCATCTGCTTATATTCTTCCGGTGTCATGGAGAACGAAGCATCCGGATTCTCGATCTCGCGGCTTAAGCAGAAATGCTTCTCAATAACCGATGCCCCAGGGTCACCGCCGTCACAGCACTCATGGAACCCATGGAATGATCCGACAGACCAATGGGCAGGTCAAAACGTTTCTGCATATCGGTAATCGTCCGCAGATACATCTGTGCCGGGTCTGCGGGATAAGCGCTGGAGCATTTTAACAGCACCAGCTGTCTGTTGCCGGTGTGATATACCGTCTCCACAGCTTCCCGGATCTCCTCCAGCGTAGCCATACCGGTAGACATGATGATCGGTTTTCCTTTCGATGCCACGTACTCTACCAGCGGCAGATCGATCATCTCAAAAGAGGCGATCTTGTAGAATTCCAGTCCCATATCCTCCAGGAAATCCACTGCAGTATTATCAAAGGGAGTGGACAAAAAGTCGATTCCCACCTTATCTGCCTCTGCCTTCAGCTGGGGCTGCCACTCCCACGGAGTGTATGCCTTACCGTAGAGGCTGTAGAGATTCTCGCCTCCCAGGTACCATTATTCACCTGAAAATATTTGTTGTGGCAATCAATTGTCAGGGTATCCGGCGTATATGTCTGAATCTTGATACAGTCCGCACCGCTTTCTTTGGCGGCATGGATGATCTCCTTCGCACATTCAATACTCCCCGCATGATTCGCTGACATTTCCGCGATCAGATATGCCGGTTCCCCGCTTCCGATCAGACGGTTTCCGATTTTGATCTTAAGATGATCCTTTTCTCCCATACTTTATGTCCTCATGCCTTCCCCAGCATATGATATTTCATCTCTGCCAGTTTCCAGTCCTCTTCATTGTCAATATCCTGCACCTCTGTCTCCGGAAGCTCCATGGGTACTGTTTTCTCCATGATCAGATTCTGCTGTGCCAGGAAAGACGACACCCGCAGACAGTAGAACTGTCCCGCATCATGATAATAAGGTTCCAGATCCTGGGAACGGCTGTTACGATACTCCGGCCATTTGAACTTAAGATACCCTTCCGCATCCTGTACCACGCAGCGTTGGGGCGGAAAGCTGAAACGTACTACCGGAAGCAGGGTGTCCCCCTTTTTTCTTCCAACAGGCGCATTGCCTCCGACAGCCTGTCAGGTGTAATAAAAGGAGCGGTGGGATAGATACAGCACAAGGTATCAAAATGTTCCCCGCCGTTTTTCATATTCTGCCAGCACTTCTTCCAGCACATCTTTCGTAGTGGCATAATCATTTGCCGTCTTCTCACTGCGCAGGAAAGGAACTTCTGCTCCATATTTTCTTGCGACTTCTGCGATCTCTTCATCATCGGTGGATACCATTACCCGGTCAAATACTCCCGAAGCCAGTGCTGCTTCGATGGAATACGCCAGGATCGGCTTTCCACAGAATTCCTTGATATTTTTATGAGGGATCCGTTTACTCCCTCCCCTTGCGGTTATGATCGCCACTGCTTTACCGGCTGTCTGCATTACAAATTACCTCTTTTCTTCCAGATCCACTGTTTCATACGATAGTAAACAAAAAATAAAAGATCCGATCTGCTCTGCATCCGGATCAGCTTCTGTTCCGGTGACCCTGTGCGCTCCAGATAGTAAGGATTCTGTGCAAATTCAGGGAAACGTTCTTCCACACCCTTGCGGAGCTGTCTGATAAAAGCCAGCTTAGGATGTGTTACCCCTCCCATATAAGAGAACAGGGTAATGACATAATACAGTTCCGTATAACGATACTCGATCTCCCGTGAATATTCCGTAAGGAACCCTCTTCTCTCACATTCCGCGTATAAAAGCTCCGCCGCCTTCATGCGATCCCTGCATTTTTCTTCCGTAATATGATGCACTGTGGATACCGCGTGCTGATAATAATAGTAAAGTGGCTCCTCCACTCTCGCAAAATGCCGGAAATACAGGCTCCACAAAGGTCCTGCGCAATTATCCTCATAAAAAATATGTTCCGGAAAATCCAGCCGGTTCTCCCGGATCACACTGTGCTTATAAATCTTCAAGACCATGCTGCCGGGCCGATAAACAGACTTTTATGCTGTTCCTCCATCAGCTCCCCGGTCTGATCCGGTGTATTGTTGATGATCACTTTTCCGACGGTAAAGGTATGATGATCCACCAGACTGTAATCGCAGCCCACCAGATCCGCTCCGGTCTCCTCCGCTTTTTTCAGAAGCTTCTCATAATAATCCGGAGATACCCAGTCGTCACTGTCGATGAAGCCGATCCATTCGCCTTCTGCGTTTTTTAGTCCAACATTCTTCGCACCACCCTGGCGCAGATTCACCGCATTGGGAATCACACAGATCAGTTCCGGATAACGTTTCTGATAATCTAACAGGATCTCCAGGGATTCGTCCGTGGAAGCATCATCCACGCAGAGAATCTCATAATCATACACTCCCCGGATGGTCTGTCCCACCAGGCTGTCCAGACAATAATTCAGTTTTCCCTCCGCCGCCATATTGTAGACGGGTACGATGATGCTCAATTTTTTACTCATAGCTTATAGGCTTCCCCGTTCGATTTTCGCCCTGCCGTCTTCTACCCGGTAGACAATGTCACATTTTTCGATGGTCTGTAATCTGTGGGCGATAATGATCAGTGTCTTACGGCCGTGCAGTCTGTTGATGGATTCCATGATGGCGGCTTCCGTATCATTATCCAGTGCGGAAGTTGCCTCATCCAGGATCAGCACCTCAGGATCGTTGTACAGTGCTCTGGCAATACCGATACGCTGCCTCTGTCCGCCGGAGAGACGGATACCCCGCTCACCGATACCGGTCTCTAAGCCTTCCGGAAGCGTCTTGATAAATTCATCCAGCTGTGCTTCCTTCAATACTTCCCACAATCTGTTCTCATCGATCTTATCCTCGGGCACACCGAATGCCACATTTTTGCGGATGGTATCGTCCAGCATGAAGATCATCTGCGGGATGTAGCCGATATTTTTCAGCCATTTCCGGTAATTGCCGGGGTCCTTCACATCCACGCTGTCCGCGTAGATATCGTCCCGTACTGCTCCAGCAGTCCCAGCAGAATATCCACCACCGTGCTTTTGCCGCGCCGGAGGTACCCACGATCCCCACGGAAGCTCCTACCGGGATCTTCAGATCCGCGTGATCGAAGATCAGACGCTCTGTGTTGGGATACGCATACGTAATATCCTTCATCTCAATGCTGTCCTTTACATCCAGCTTCTCCTCTTCATCGGTAGCAAAGGACATGTCAATATTCTGTCCGTTGATCTCATCCTGCAGATTATCGCTGACTCCCATGAAGAAGGGTTCAAAATAGGCAATGGAGTTGATCTGATTGTTGATACGGTTGACACAGGGCAATAGCACCAGTGCCGCTGCTGCCAGGGTTCCGAACACCGTCAGCATATTTTCCGTGGATACTCCGGTCGCCACCAGGAAGATCATGTAGCCCACCATAGTAGCCACACAGGCAGTCTCGATCAGCAGCTTCGGCACCTGATTATACAGGCTGTAACGCTGTACGGCATCCACATATCCCTTACCGCACTTGCGATACTCGGATACGAAATACTGCTCCTTGCCGGAGATCTTCACTTCCTTGATCCCCTGTACCGTCTGGGAGATCCATTTGAACAGACCGCTGTAATAGTCCTGATTGTCCTTACCCGCCTTATACATGACAGGCTTCAGCACTCTCTTGATCAGCCACATGAGAGAAAGCAATACCACTGCCATCAGAATCGTCATGGTTCCGCTGGAGATAAAGCAGTAACTGATAACGAACAACGATACCACCGTATCGGACAGCAGCTGTAAAAGTGCCAGGATCAGGGCATACATATTATTAACATCCGAAGTGATGCTTCGCTGCACCACCGCGGTATCCGCATTCAGGTAAAATTCATAGCCACGGCGCAGATAGTTGCGCATCATGCGTTCGGAAGTGTAAAACTGGTTCGTATAGACAAATGACAATGTCAGCTTCTGCTGTACATAAGTAAACAGATTCTTCACTACGAATACCAGGATCAGCAGTACCATGACAATAATCGAGAAGGTCCGGTAGCTCTCCACTCCCAGGATCTCATAGCAGGCTTCCGCCACCCGGCTGTGCTGTACTGCCTCCGGATCAATGACGATCTGCATGACCTCCACCAGCATACCCACACCGGCGGTCTGTAAAAATGCGCTGATCACCATGAGGATGATCAGCCCCACCATGGTTCTCTTCTGTTTTTTGTCCAGCAGGACATTCATTTTCTTAATTATCTGTAACATAGAGTTCTCCAGTTCTCCGGTTCTTCATTTCTCAGATCTGTTCATTCTGTCTGTGGATCAGGGGATCTTCATAGGCATCCATGAAATCCGGTCCCAGACGCACCGCTTCCTCTGCGAAGGGCAGCCCCTTCACTTCCGTCAACACTCCCACTACTTTTTTGAACTTCAATCCCGGGAAGAAATTCAACATTTCCATAGGCACGGTAGCATCGAACTGCGGATACTCCGGGAACAGCTTCCGGTAATCCAGTTCATCTCTGGGATGCGGTTTAATAAAAATACTTCCCTCTTTTTCGTACATTTTGATAACGTCCCGGAATATCTTCTCTCTGACATCCAAAGTACACAGAGGATCCGTAAGGATCAGTATTTTATCCCCTACCTTGTTGCTTTCAGCAATCTGGTGCTCCAGCTCTTCCTTATTTTTCACAAACGCCTGAAGGATCAGCTGCTTGTCCGCCTCCGTCAGGCGGTCCACCAGCTCTTTCCTCGGCTGTTCAATGTATCTTGGACAGGGATAATGAATTGCCGAGATATCATTTACCTCCATATCCATGCAGTATTTGCCGTAACCGTTCTGTACAAAGATCAGATTCAGATACCTGGATAAAAAGGCCTTGAGCTTAAAATGGCCTCTGTTGTCATACCGGGCGGCATCGAAATTCTTCAGACAGTTCAGACCGTCCTCCACTGCATGATAACGGATATGATTCTGATTCAGATAATACCCGATGGGGTCGGAATCGCAATAGACATAAATATCCTTGTATTCCTTCAGGTTCACCGGTACGTAAGGTGCCTCCAGTCTGGCATATTCCCGCGTAAAACGGATACGGTTCTTCAGATTCCCCAGGAAATTCCCGGTATCCAGGCGGTATTTTGCCAGCTCCGGGAAATAGTCCTCTCTCTTCTCATCGAACTCCAGGACTTCCTCAAACAGGCCCGTGCTCTCCACCCGGGCCTTCAGATTTTCAAAATTGTTGGACATTTTGGACAGCACTAAGTAGCAGTTCCCGCCTTCCTCGCAGGATCTGCCTCTGCCCGTATTTTTAACTCTTTCAAAAACGTCACATATGCATGATAGTAAGTGTGACATATATAAATTCTGTCTTTCATATACCAGTCTCTACTATTGTTACGTATATTACTTTATTGTTATAACCATTTGGACTTACTATAACACACTTTTCTCTTCCAGTAAAAAATCTTATGAAATTTTAAGAAAGTGAAGGTAACAGTTCAGCCATCACAGTTCATACACCCAGATTCCCCAATAAGAGTCGTCCGTTTCATAATAACCCACGAGCTCCAGACCCATGCGTTCGGCATCACCGATCTCGGCGCCGGAGAACAGGTATTCACATCCCAGTTCCCGTAATGCATCCATATCGAACTCCAGCCCTTCATACACCAGGGTATTGCCCTTTTTCAGTTGCATATAATTACCGGTAATACTGTTGAATAGATAACACCGGTTTCCCCACAGGTCAAAGTATACCCGTACTTCCTCATTTTTCTCCAGCTCTGCCGCAATAACTTCTCGAAAGCGGTGCTTATATTCCAATGGATAATTATTGGAATATCCATCCACCGTATAAAAACCATGCATCAGGACGGAGCCGGACTGATTCCCAGATGCGCCACACGGTAGGTACTCTTGTCCCTTCCGATAGCATCGTCTATTTCCTGCATCAGGTCCTCTGCAAACCAGCTCTCCCAGGAGATATAACCGGTGATTCCGGAACCGTTGTTGATCTGATTCACATTCAGATACATGCCGGAATTTACTTTTAAAAGCTGTAGTGTCGGCAACAGACAGATCAGGATAACCGCAAGCTTTCCCACCTGCATCCGCGCATCCGTATGCGGCACTTTTGTTCTCCATGGCACTGCCGCTGCCCATGCGAACTCCAGATACCATGCTGCCGGGTACAGCCAGTAGACACGGTGCATCTGAAAATAATGCAAAAAATCCCGTGGCATTGTTTTTCCAGTCAACCACTGCCGATAAATGACAAAATGCATAAAACAGGGCTATGGCGATCAAGAATAAAAAGTTAATCACAGCTGCCTTATAAATGTTCCGATCGGTCTCTTCCTTTTTACAAAATGCTCCCAGGATCAGGAACAAAATAATGGGCAATATCAAATATTTATGTAACGACGGTGCGTGCTGTGAGCTGTTTAGAAAAACGCTCCGGAAGGTCTCAAAAAACGGCGTTGCGGAGGATATCATTTCCTCCCGGTGGCTGACATAGCTGCTGTTACCAATGAGTATCTCCAGGATCAGCGCCCTGTTAACGATCATATACGTTAACAGCAACTCTCCAAATCCCCATAGCGGCCATGAATTCTTTCTTTTTAGGATCACAGCGATGATGATCGCCAGGAGCCACAGACCTAACACCACATACCCGGTACATACCAGATGGCTGGTCAACCCAAACAACAACGTAGACAGCACAGCGAAAATGAATCTTTTTCGCTTCCAAAAACATAAAAATGCATATATTACCAAAGGAATCCCAAATTCTGTAAGACCGTAGATCGGGTATAAAGGCAATACACAAAAGCAGCTCCCGGCGATCACCGCCAAAATACTACTCTGCGTACTCTCTTTCACCAACAAATACATTCCGGCAAAGGCAATCAGAAAGCAAATAATATATTGCAGCAGAAATGCGATTCTGGGTGAATACAGAATATACAACGGAAGGAACAAGATTGCAGAAGGCTGCATCCCGCTGGCATTGACACCACCAAGCATTTCCGGATATACATTACTTCCATCCAGGAAATGCCTTGCCGGAAGTATATAATTCATAATACTTTCATCTAATTGATCGTTGATCTCAAAGATACAACCCTTTCCCAGAATAAAGTAAGGCAGAAAAAAGATTGCTGCAATGATCAGCCCCAGCCACCACAAGGGAAGCTGATCGATGCGAAGCAGTTCTTTTTCCACTTCTGTTATATGCTCTGATTAAAATATTTTTCACTCTGCTCATTCTGTTTACTCCTGTAGGTCAAGCTTCCGGTCAAAATAATAAATACGATATTTTCCCCCATGTGATACGGTCAGTTCCTCTTTAGGTACCCCTATCGTTCCGGTTTTTTCTTCCAGATACGGCAGGATTTCCTCAAGAGCCTCTACCCCGAAATCATACAGGATCACATAAAAACCATTTTGATCATCTGTAAAATACTGCTTCATGGCCTGTTTCATGACCGGACTATAGGAAAACCACGTACCTGATACCATGTAATTATGAGGTCCGTTAAATCGATTATCCAATACCGCCCCCATATAATAGCTGAACGAAAAAGAATCCATCAGATAATTGCATTCGGGATGCTGTCTACATAATCGTAAAGCTCCACCAATCCCTGCATATATTGTTCCATGCCTTCATTCTGACTTTTCAAAAAACGATACTGTTGTCTGCCACTCTGATATCCCATAAATATCAGGATCATACACGCAAAAACCGCACCTGCTTTTTTCCATATGCTCTTTTGCTCCACGGTCACGATTGCCACCAGCATGACCGTCAGGTAGATTGCAGCTTCTCCAAAATACAAGGGCAGAATCACTCTGTCAGGCATTCGCCCTTTATAGATCAGATATCCCCATATCACAAAAGACCCCACTTGACCAAAGACACCGGTATCAGATAAAGATATTGTCCGTAAATAACTATAAGAATACCTGCAACAATAAACGAAGCCACTGTAATTCTGTTTCCATCCCACACACCGTCTTTCAGCATCACCTGCTGATAGGTTTTCAAGACTTCCCCAATTTCAGGAAATCTGTATTTTGCTTTGGCATATGCTGCTATTTTTTCTGCACATTCCGTATTGAGATTTCCATCTAATATGATATATCCCTTGTAAGCTTCATACTCAGCCCTGCTCACACCATACTCGCTGAGAATGTCTGAGACCTCTTCATATTCCGGTTTTCCATAATAATCAAACATTTCTGTTCTGGCATTATTATATCGAAGATATTCTTTCCATTCCGCATTATGATAGCCAACTGCAGTTCCCAGCTCTCCCAGAGCAAAACAGCCTATGACTATCCCCAGGGTCAGAAGCAGAAATCTGATCTTATCCCGCACATTTTTTCTCTTATCTGTCAGAAGCAATCCGGCAATTGCCGAAAGTCCCAAAGGCTGCAGCATTAGCATAGCATCTCGGCGGAGCAGACAGGCAAGCAGCATAAAAGCTGCAAATACCAGGAATTCCAGGAATCCTGCCGGGCATATATATTGCACACAGCAAGTAAACGTATCCTGCAACAGCCAGCACGATTGCCGTGGATGTATATTGGATTTTTGCAACGGAATAAAATTCTGCAAAAACAAGGTCATTACGATTCCGATACTGATCAGAATTTTTAATTTACTTCTGCCAAAGTTTTGATCACCGTGTCAAGGATCAATACATAAGACATCATGT
>ENA-OQCS01000623-OQCS01000623.1-human-gut-metagenome-genome-assembly--contig:-NODE-623-length-19750-cov-1.805432_pt1 | contig 19750 bp, 27 predicted proteins | sample MGYA00242757_ERZ504575 | MGnify/ENA primary metagenome ERZ504575 (study PRJEB26092, sample SAMD00036297) | human gut metagenome | host: Homo sapiens | study: EMG produced TPA metagenomics assembly of... | reverse complement strand
TGCCAAGAAGTGCAATGTTTTTTAATTTCGTTAGTCTGATATACTTTCATGATATCTAAGGTTTAATTATTAACAAACGGATATGTGTTTCATATCTCCTAAAAATGTGGAGCGCAAATTAGAAAATAAAGAGAAAAAAAGCAACTCAAAGGATAGTGTTACTAAACTATGTTTTACGACAGATATTCTATCTTATCACTATTTTTTTCGTAGCTTTGCTGAAAAATAAATGATCATGGCAGGTATTTATCTACATATCCCCTTTTGCAAAAAACGTTGTATTTACTGCGATTTTTTCTCCACCACCCGTAGCGAACAGAAAACAGCATACATCCGTGCCTTATGCCGCGAACTAACCGACCGGGAAGCCTATCTGGAAGGCGAGCATATAGAAACGATATATCTGGGCGGCGGCACTCCCTCGCAACTGGCAAAAGAAGATTTCGAAGCAATCTTCTCCCATATTTATAAGGTATACAAAGTAATCCCCGATGCTGAAATCACTTTGGAAGCTAATCCCGATGACTTAACGCCAGAATACATTTCCATGTTACGCACCTTTCCTTTTAACCGGATAAGTATGGGAATTCAAACTTTTCAAGACTCCACTTTAAAACTGCTTCAACGCCGCCACACAGCCGAACAAGCCATCCGTGCTTTCCAAAACTGTCGTACTGCCGGTTTCCGGAATATTAGTATTGACTTGATGTACGGACTACCCGGAGAAACACTTGCTTCGTGGAAAGAAGATTTAAAACAAGCCCTCGCTTTGCATCCGGAACATATTTCCGCTTATCACCTTATTTATGAAGAAGGAACCACTCTTTGGCAACTTCGTGAACAACATAAACTGGAAGAGGCCGATGAAGATCTGAGCGTTTCCTTATTCGGCACACTGATTGACAGCCTCACCGCTGCCGGATACGAACATTATGAAATATCCAATTTCTGCCTACCCGTTCATTCCCGGCACAACTCCAGTTATTGGACTGAAAAGAAATATTTGGGCTGTGTCCTTCCGCACATTCATACAATGGTACTTCACGCCAATGGAATGTAGCCTCACTAAACGAATATATAAGAGGTATTTCTAACGGAAATCCCACATTCGAAGTAGAAGAACTTGACTTATATACCCGTTACAATGATTTTGTCATTACCCACATACGTACACAATGGGGAATGCCACTGCCCAAACTCAGGAAACAATATGGAGAAGAACTGTACAAATACTGCCTACGTATGGCCACTCCACATTTACAACAAGGAACACTGGAAATAAAAAACGATACGCTAAAACTGACCCGTAAAGGCGTTTTTATATCAGACGGGATCATGAGCGACATGCTTTGGGTGGAGTAACTAATACTTCAGCGAATATTCACATATGCTATTTTAAAAGCATCCCCCAAAAATAAATGAATAATTTTATAAAATACGATAGGGAGATTTTCAAGTTTCCCTGTCTTTACTTATATAAACCAATAAACTAAAAAGATATGAAAACAAGTACGCGCATAGTTCTTCCATTCTTCTACGCATTAATGGAAGCTTATGCTTACAATAGCGAAAACGATTCTGAAGAACACAGGAAAACGGAACAAAAGAGTTCCGAATGCAACCATAACACAAATCAAATTTTGGAAACTCTTTCTCCAAATATTACAAAGAGGATAACAGACTCTGAATAAAGGCATATAAATTATTGAATAATAAAAGAAAACTAAAAACTAAATGATTTCTTCAACTTGCAATCAATACAGTATCAGGGGAATTTTCTTGATACTGTTACTAATGATTTCCACTACATTCATACAGGCCCAAAAAGCAGATCTTTCTTTCAGCATTCACTTAAAAAAAGCGAATCTGAAAGAATTCATATTTGAAATAGAAAAAGCCTCCGGCTACTCTTTTATTTATGGAGAGGAAATCATCCTTAAACATCCTATAACCCTCAGTCTAAGAAAAGCTCCATTAAGCCTGATTTTACAGAAAGCTTTTGCTGGACAGAATATCAGTTTCAAAATAAACAAAAATCACATTATATTAAAAAAATACGCTCTACAATCCAGCAAGAAATCTTTTACCCTGAACGGGTATGTATTGGACAGTATATCGAAAGAAACATTGATAGGTGCCAATATTTATGATCAGAAAAACGGAGTGGGTACTACTACCAATCCTTTCGGATACTTTAGCATCACATTGCCTGAGGGAGGCACTAAACTAAACTTTTCATACATAGGCTATGCAGTAAAACAAGTGTCTTTGCACCTATGGAAAGATACTATGCTGACCATCCAACTCCACAATGACAACCAACTGAATGAGGTCATTATCTTGTCCGACAAACCCGAAACGGGTATTCAAAGCAGTCGTATGGGAGCAAGCAGTATTCCTATTCCCCACATAAAAAACACACCGGCATTGATGAGTGAGGCAGACGTACTAAAATCCATCCAACTACTGCCCGGTGTACAAAACGGAATGAACGGAACCAGTGGGTTATATGTACGCGGAGGAGGTCCGGACCAAAATCTTTATTTATTAGACGGTGTACCTTTATATAATGTAGATCATACACTGGGCCTGTTATCGGTCTTCACTCCGGAAGCCGTGAAAAAAGTCGATTTATACAAAAGTAGCTTTCCGGCACGATTCGGCGGACGTCTTCATCTATTGTCGATGTCCGTACCAATGACGGAAACATGCAGCTCTATCATGGAAGCTTGACTATCGGTCTTCTCACTTCACATCTGCAATTTGAGGACCTATATGGAAAGATCATACTTCCTTCATTATCTCAGCACGACGCAGTTATATTGACTGTTTCCTCCCACTAGTTATGCCAAAGGACGAACGGGGCGGTTATAGTTTGTATGACATCAACGCCAAGCTAAATCATCGCTTTAGTGAACAAGATCGCCTTTTCATCTCTTTCTATAAAGGAAAAGACCACGTCTACTATAAATACAAAGATGAAGATAAGTTCAAGCAAACTCACAATTGGGGAAACATATTACTGAACACACGCTGGAATCATGTTTTCACCCCCCAACTATTCAGTAATACTACGCTGGCATACAATCGTTATGTTTTTGATATCAGACAAGAGGAAACTTCCAGCATACAACAACCTGATGGTTCCACAATCATCAATGGTTCCAACAATCTGTTTCACTCCGGCATCAGTGATCTTAGCATTAGTACGGATTTTGATTATCATCCGTTACCGCACACAACATCAAATTTGGAGCGAAATACATATATCATCAGTTCGCTCCGGAAGTGCAGACCGTAAATCAACACAATTCCGACAATGGATATCCACAAACTAACGACAATTATAGTTTGAACAATTCTCATATCCATGCTCATGACTTTTCCTTGTATGCCGAAGATGATCTTATTCTGAACGAACATTGGAAAATAAATGCCGGATTGCACTTTTCATTTTTTAATGTACAAAAACAGACTTATCTTTCTTTGCAACCCCGTCTTTCCATAAGTTTCCAAGCGACCTCAAATATCATCTTAAAAAGTTCTTTTTCACAGATGAGCCAGTGTACCCAATTATTATCTACTGCATCACTGGCCATGCCTTCCGACCTTTGGGTGCCCGTCACACGCCACATCCGCCCCATGAAATCTTTTCAATATGCTGTAGGAGTATACTATACCGGTATCAAGAATTGGGAATTTTCCATAGAAGGATACTATAAAGATATGTATAATGTATTAGAATATAAAGACGGAGAAGTTTTCTAGGTTCTTCCCATAACTGGGAAGACAAAGTAGAAATGGGCAAAGGACGTTCATTCGGAGTGGAGTTTATGGCACAAAAAACTGCAGGGCTCCTTACTGGATGGATTAATTACACCCTATCCAAATCCGACCGGCAATTCAGTACGGACGGGATCAATAATGGTAAACGTTTCCCTTACCAATATGACCGCCGACATACCTTGAATCTCACTCTAAATTATCAATTGACACGACGGATCGACTTCAATATGTCATGGACTTATGCATCAGGTTGCATGGCAACACTTCCTACAGAGAAGACACATACAGAACTACCACCTACCAATGTACCACCTTCCTGGATTATGGATAATTTGAACAAAGGAGATATGGATCATTATAGTTCACGAAATAACTACAGATTGCCTGCAAGCCACCAATTGAATATAGGATTCAACTTCCATAAACAGACCCGGCACGGAGAACGGATATGGAATATCAGTATCCTAAATGCCTACAATGCCATGAACCCCAACTTTGTCTATATCAGCAGGGAAGCACAAACAGGAAAGCCTATATTGAAAAAAATGACAATCTTGCCATGTATCCCTTCATTTTCATACACTTATAAATTTTAAATCCAATGAAAAATACTTTTTATTTCTTTGTGTATTTGTTATTTTAAGCGCATGTACCAATACCATTGGTTATTTACCCGATGATGAACCTAAAAAAACTGATCGTAAATGCCATGATGCAAACTGAAAATAACGATAACCGGATTTATCTGCATTACACAGGATGGACAGCTACCACTCCTGTCACCGATGGTATCATACACCTGTATATCAACGGAAAACTGTCAGAAACAATCACTGCGGAAGATGATTACTACCCAGTAAAAAGCATATTCCGAACAGGAGATAAAGTGAAAATAGAGGCTTCTTCAGAAAATGGTAAATATAAAGCAAAAGCGGAAACACGCATCAGTGCACCCTTACAGATTATAAATGTAGATACAACCTATATAAGTTTAAGAGATTATAACAGCTGGGTAGGAGGCAAGCCTGTATATGACAATTATCTTCGGCTTAACATTCAATTAAAACAACCCGATATAGAGGCAGAGAATACATACTATCGTCTTGAAATAAAACAGATTTTTTATTCTCATAAATGGCATGACGGCAGGGACACTCTCAGTATTGACACGACTTATAACTATAATTATATTTATGACACCGCCTTGACAGACGGCAAACCCGGACATGCTATAGATGAAGGATTCGAGCTTATTCAGAAATGGAACAATTATTTTGGCCTTTTTAAAAGCTGTTATTTTAAAAACAGGGAATATAACATGACGATAGATTTAAAAGAAGACATCAACTATATACATATAGATTCTCAGAAAGCAGAGCGATATATCAGTATCCGGTTTTACAGTATTTCAGAAAGTGAACATAGATATTTGTATGCCATGTCCTCTGCATTAGATTTTGATGCCGAAAATTTTATTTATGCAGTTCCCCTTATTCCCAATAATATAAAAGGAGGAATAGGTATATTCAGTATTGCCAACCAAGTAGAATATAAATTGAAAGAAGAAAATTGCCAAGACAGATACTAAGAAGAAGGCTTCAGTTCCTCTCATACAATAAATCAAAACTAAAAGTTCTAAAATGAATAGCACATCTATTTACATTTTAGTAGCTTTGCATCCGATTATAACATTAACAAACATGCCCAACACGGCAATGGAGGCAACTGAACTACTCAAAGAAATACAGAAGCATGATTCCCAACAGGCTTTCCGGTCTTTATACGATATGTATTATGACCGTTTCTTTCGTATCGCCTTTTATTACCTTCAACGGGATGAATGGGCTCAAGAAGTAATTTTAGATGTTTTTACCACGCTTTGGAATCATCGAAAAAGTCAGCTTATTCCCGATGATTTTAATAAGTACAGCTATATATTAATAAGAAATGCCGCTCTGAACTATTTGGAAAAAGAACAAAGGAGGGAAGCCTCGCCTCTGGAAAATATGCCGGAAATATCTTCTTCCAACCTTTCTCCTGAAGAACAAATGATGAATGAAGAGTTATTTAACATTTATGAGAACTCACTGAATGAATTACCTGAACGTTGCCGAACAATCTTTATTAAAGTCCGCGAAGAAAAACAAAGTTATGCTTCCGTTGCCGAAGAACTTAATATAAGCCCTAAAACAGTAGATGCCCAGTTACAAAAAGCTGTAACCCGACTCAAAGAAAAAATTAACAATTATTTTAGAAATAGACGATAGGGAGTTTTCCAGATTCTCCTGTCTTTATCAATAGAAACTAATAAACTAAAAAGACATGAGAACAAATACACGTTTAGTATTACCATTTTTTATGCCCTGCTTATAAGTGCATGTAGTAACAACGACAACTATCCCAAAGAGTATATAGGCTTTGAAAAACAATTCATATCACACACCTATGATACAAAGAACGAGGAAGAAACCCTTACTTTAAAAATAATAGCTGCCGAAAAACAAGACACAGACCGTAAACTGACCATTAGCAGTTCTACAAGTAACAATAGCTTCCACATTCAAAATGCCCATCCGGTCATCTTGAAAGGAAAGAAATCAGTAAAAATAGATATCATTCTTTATCCTAAACAAATAAAAAGCGTACAACGTATCATACGGTTGATCTGTACTCCTGACGGAAAAGACGCAAAAATTTCTGAAATTTCTATCCGTCTGCAAAAGAAGTAGTATCTTTGTCCTGCAAATAAAATAACATGAATTCACCGAAATCAGACAAAGAACTGGACGAATGGTTGGAATTATTATCTTCTTCCACTCATTCACCGCAGGGAAAATTCTCGGCGGAGAAAAGTTATAATATATTGCAACAACGTCTTCAACCGGCATACCGCAAGCACAAAATACTTTCCATTCGGTATACAGTTGCTGTGGCTGCCGGTTTCGTCCTGCTTATAGGTTTCGGTTGGATGTTTTATTTTTACCAACGTCCGGTACGTACACTGATTGTTTCCACCAATATACAAACTCAATGCATCCAATTACCGGATGGCTCTAAAGTAACCCTAAACCGACATTCCCAATTGAGCTATCCGGAAACTTCAACAAGGAACGAATCGTAAAGCTGAATGGAGAAGCTTATTTTGAAGTCAGTAAAAATCCTAAAAAACCATTTCGTGTCAAAGCAAACGGAGTTACCATCAGGGTATTAGGCACGCATTTTAATGTCAATGCCTATGCCTCCGATTCTTTAGTAGAAACAACCCTGCTGGAAGGTAGTGTATCCGTCAGTAACAATGCCAACGGTAAACAAATGATATTAAAGCCCAATGAAACAGCCATTTATCGTAAATCGACTGGAATATTGTCTATGCACATTAATGCAAATGCACAGAACGAAATAAGTTGGCGTGAAGGTGTTCTTTCTTTTAATGACATATCTATGGGAGAAATCGCTCGTCAACTATCCCATCATTTTAATGTCACCATACAGATAAAAAGCGAACAGTTACGTAATTATAAATTAAATGCACGTTTCAAGCAAAACGAAACGTTGGAAGAAATTCTAGAAATGTTGGCTCCCATCGTAGGTTTTACTTATCACATGCCCCAATCCAATCTTATTGAACTAAAGCAAGAAAACTAAAAAACAAATGATTTCTTCACTTTATAAGAAACACAGTATCACTTTTTTTTACTTAATGCTGTTACTAGTCTTTTCCCATTCATTCATATCAGCACAAACTCCGGATATGCCTTTTAATATTTATCTGAAACAGGCTAGTTTAAAGGAGTTTACAGCTAAAATAGAACAACTGTCAGAGTATTCTTTTATTTATGGCGAAGAAGTTGTACTCAAACATCCCATAACTCTCGATCTGAAAGAAACCCCATTAACAACTATTCTACAAACAGCTTTCATTAAACAAGACATCAGTTTCGAGATTACCAAACACCATATCATATTGAAAAAAAACAACGTCACTTCCTATAAAACAACATTTTACACTAAACGGTTATGTATTGGACGAAATATCGAAAGAAACACTGATAGGTGCCAATATCTATGACCAGCAAAATAAACAAGGAACAATCACAAATCCATTCGGATTCTTCAGTATCACACTGCCCGAAGGAAACACTGAACTGAATTTTTCCTATATAGGTTACGGTTCAAAACAAATAGCATTGTATTTATGTAAAGATACGCTGCTGACTGTCCAACTTAAAAACGATAATACATTGGAAGAAATCGTTGTCCTTTCTGATAAAATGGAAACAGGCTTTCAAAGTAGCCGTATGGGAGCAAACAATATACCTTTGACACATATTAAAAATACCCCTGCTTTACTGAGTGAGGCAGATGTATTAAAATCAATCCAGCTTCTGCCCGGTATACAAGGAGGTATAACCGGTACCAGTGGCCTGTATGTACGTGGAGGAAGTCCCGATCAGAATCTTTATCTGCTAGACGGTGTACCCTTATATAATGTGGACCATACACTAGGTATTCTCTCCATCTTTACCCCAGAATCGGTCAAGAAAGTCGATTTGTATAAAAGCAGTTTTCCTGCCCGTTACGGAGGAAGACTGTCCTCCGTCATTGATGTACGCACTAACGATGGAGATATGAGGAATTATCACGGCAGTCTGACCATCGGGCTGCTGACTTCCCGAATGCACTTTGAGGGTCCTCTATGGAAAGACCGGACATCATTTATTATTTCTGCCAGACGCAGTTATGCCGATTTAATTATCAAGCCTTTCATGGATAAAGATACGAAAGGAGGTTACTACTTATATGATATCAACACAAAACTAAATCATCGATTCAGTGACCGTGACCGCCTGTTTTTCTCCTTTTATCATGGCAAAGATCATGCCAGTTTTACAAATACTTCTTCTTATTACTTTGAAGAAGAAAAGGAGACAGACACAAGAGAGAGACAAGTCATGGCTTGGGGAAGTACATTAGGGGCATTACGTTGGAACCACATAGTCAGTAATCGTCTGTTCCATAACATCACCCTATCCTATAACCGTTTCCGATTCAATATAAAAAACAATTTCACGTCCGCCAACAAACACCTTGACAGCCAATATTATTCCGGTATAGAAGATTGGGGATTAACATCTGACTTCGACTTTCATCCATCCCCCTCCCATTTCATCAAATTCGGAGGAAACTATCTCTACCATACGTTCCGCCCCGAAACCCAACATACATTTGTGCACTCTCCGAATGAACAAGAACAACCTGATAAAACATACACCATCGGAGGAAATGAAGCGACACACTCACACGAAATTTCCCTTTATGTAGAAGATGATTTCAAATGGAACGAACAATGGAAAACAAATATAGGCGCACATTTCTCACTCTTCCAAGTACAAAAGCACACTTATGCCTCCTTGGAACCTCGCATTACCGTTAGTTTCAAAACCAAGTCCCAACCTTACTTTCAAGGCGGCCTATACCCACATGACACAATATGTACATTTACTTTCTTCATCCAATCTCTCTCTCCCCACTGATCTATGGGTACCGGTCACACAGAAGATCCTCCGATGCAAGCATGCCAATTTTCTATCGGGGGGTTACTATACAGGTATTCAAGGATGGGAGTTTTCTGTAGAAGGCTATAGCAAAATGACGAAAAAACGTACTGGAATACAAAGATGGTAATACTCTAGTCGGTAATTCCATTCATTGGGAAGAGAAAGTAGAAATGGGCAAAGGACGCAATTTCGGCATAGAATTCATGCTGGAAAAGAAAACCGGACGTACTACCGGATGGATAAATTATACTTTGGCTAAAGCGACCGTATATTCAGTAAAGGAAATGTAAATGGAGGGAAACGTTTTCCCTATAAATACGACAGACGCCACTCCGTGAACATCACGATAAACAGGCGCCTCAACAAAAAGTATACATGAGCGCTTCTTGGATTTACGCTTCAGGAAATACTGCCACCCTGCCCAAAGAGAAAGCAACCATCATTCTCCCCGAAGGAAGCTATGGATGGGGACATATGGGAAATACAGGCAACGGGGTTGTTTTTCCCATTGAATATAGCTCTTCTCGAAATAACTACCGTCTGCCCGCCAGTCATCAGTTGAATCTAGGATTCAACTTTCACAAAAAGACAAAACATGGAGAACGGATTTGGAACGTCAGTATTATGAATGCCTATAACTCTTTGAATCCCAATCATGTATTTATAGATTATTACACGGATGAGCAATCGGAAGGAAAAAAGATTCCTGTGATACAAAAAGTCACTCTCCTTCCCTTCTTACCTTCATTCTCATATACTTATAAATTTTAAGCAATAATGAAAAAAGCACTTTTACTCCTTTCATTTGTTCATTTATTGGCCGCCTGTACCAATGATATAGAAATATTGCCTAATGATGAATCTCAAAAGCTCATCGTCAACGCTCTGATAAACGCAAACAAAACGAACAATGCTATCTTTTTAGCTTTATCCGGCTATCACGAACCCCAAGTAGTAAAAAATGGAATTATTCACCTTTATATCAATAATGTATTATCGGAAACAATTTCGGAATGTACCTATCGTCCTAACAATGATTCACCGTTAGACTATCAAAATTATTTTTACCAGATAAGCAGCCGTTTTAAAACCGGTGATCAAGTACGTATCGAAGTAGAAACCAAAGACGGAAAATATAAAGCGAATGCAGAAGCAACAGTATATGAGCCCATTGAAATTATCAAAGCGGACACCATTGAATCTAATCATTCTCTATCAGAGACTTCGGAAAGCCTTTGGATATATCAAGCAACAAAGTGGAAAATAAAATTACAAACTCCCACCACAAACCATTCCCAATATTACCGGGTCAACATAAAACAAACATATACTTACCACCTTACTAACCGCAAAACTTACAAGACTCCACTGCTATCTCCACCCAATGGGAATGTAGCGGATATTATGACACTGCATTAATGGACGGAAAACCTGGCACTCCCAACAACTCTGATCCTATCATTAATTTCATCCCCACTATAAACAACTATTATAATGTATTCAATGATGCTTACTTTACCAACAACCAATATACCATGACTTTAGACAGTTGGTATAGTTTCCTATTAGACAATAAACTATATAAAATTAAAAAGATAACAGGAAAAGCTATCATACAATATTATGCCATATCCCCGGCTGAATATCAATATTTACGAGCCGCCAATGCATATGCCGACCATGACAGTAGCAACCTGTTGGAAACACCTGTCATCTTTCCCAATAACATCAAAGGAGGAATAGGTATTTTTGCCATAGAAAATCCGACAGAAACAAGCATTCCTTTAAAATCCATCGAAGATTATTAGAAAGCTTTGCCACTTTCGGATCTCTGTTAAATTATTTATCTTCCAATGAAATCTGAAAAGGAGAAGCCGGTAGTCCGGTTCTATTTTTCAAATTCGCATGAACCGGATTATCATCAACCATAACGTACCGTTACAGGATGAGGGATATCTTTATGCCATACCGCCACCTGATTCCCATTAACGACAACTGCTTCCGCCCACTGAAAATGCCCATCGGCACCGGCTATCGCAAATCCCTTCAATTCATCTACCGCCCATAATTTATCAGTCCCGGCTTCGAAAGAAAGAACAGCCTTTCCTTCATGATTGACAGTCATACCCGTACACATAGGCCACTGTGCACACTCTTTTTATCACCATACACCCTTCTTTTCACCAACAGGGAGATACGTCTTGCCAGTTCTTTTTTATTCAATGGATGAATATCGTTCCACTCGCCTAAATCAATCGCTACCGCCAAAGCTGCATTCGGGACTTCAACGCTACTTGCCGTTGCGCTTCACGCAAAGCCGCCCAATTACTTCTACCGGCTCCGAATGTGTCTTCATGAAATTGGCCAGCTGTACAATAAAGAAAGGCAATTCTTTATCAGCCAGTTTCTCACGCCAGTCAATAATCATGCAGCCAGCAATTCCTCATATTCATTAGGACGGCCCGTATTCGTTTCTCCCTGATACCACAACGCACCGGTAAAGGCCAGATTACGCAGAGGAGAAATCATGGAATTATACATGCCGGTAGGAACATTCTGAAAAGAGACACTGTTGGTGCGTGCAGGCATCTCACAGCCTAATTGATATTTCCAGCGGCTGGACAAACGGACTGTATCTGTCCCCCATGCTAGACAATAAGGTTTATCGGGCACAAAACTGGCGGCCCCTCCGTAATTAATCAGCCGGACAGTCACCAGATTCTCACCGGGTTTCAATATAGAAGCCGGCACCCGATAAATACGCGGCGGATACTGATAGAAAGTGTTACCTACAGAAATCCCGTTCACAAACACCGAATCGGCATCCACCATGCACCCCAAACGAAGAACAGCCTCTTTTCCGGCTTGTTCCGCTGATACATTCACTTTCTGACGGAACCAATGAGAGCCACTCACCGGATATCCATTCTTTCTTCCCCATTCCTTGGAAACATATCTACTGTCTGCCAGTCCGTATCATCCAGTTCCGGACGATTCCAGCATATCCCGTCCATGAAGTCCTTGGTCTCCTTTGTACAAAGCAGCATCCCAAAACGGTTCATCATCTGTCCCGAACGTTGCACAACTCACGATACTCGTCCGAATTAAACAAATCACGCTCGTGCAACTGACGCGGAAACTTCTGCAAGGCCTCCTCACTCATCCAACCTCAACGGAGCTTCCCCCCAACTAGAGTTAACAATCGCCCACAGGTACTTGGGTTTCCCTATACATCTCCTTGGCAAAAAATAAGCCAAAGCAGAAAAGGAAGGAGCGGTTTCTTCAGTCAGCGACATCCAGTCCGTTCCCGGCAAATCGTCTTTAGGTCCATGCAAATCATTGCCTAAAGGAATCTTCACATACCGTATCATCGGATTCTCATCCCTTGCTATTTCCTCGGCAATTTATCAGTCACCCGTCCGACGGTCAATTCCATGTTGGACTGTCCGGAACAAAGCCAGACATCACCCACTAGAATATTTTTCAACCGAATATCATTCACGATCATTTCAAAAGGGCCACCTGCTTCATGGGAGGCAGTTCCACCAGCCACTTTCCATCTTCCCCGGCTACCGTACTGAATTTCTTCTTTTTAAAAACAACGGTCACACTCTCTCCTTTATCGGCATTTCCCCATATTTTAACGGACCGCTCACGTTGCAACACCATACCGTCCGATAGGATGGCAGGCAATTTCACCTTTGCTTCGGTCCATGCGGAAAATGCACAAAGAACCGACATTACTAAAGCCAACTTATATTTCATTTTTCTTATAAAGTTAAAAACCGTAATTTATTTATTGAACCCACTCTCAGGACATTCATAGTTCGAGATTTCCAACCGGAAGCGTTTCATATCCTCCAACTCGTGTACCGGACGTTCTATGCCGGCCGGAACAGGCATCCCTGAGAAGTCTGGAAATAAAGCAGACAAGCATCTTTCCACCACACGGCGTCACGCATCTGGATTTCAATTTCGACTGCACTTCCCTGAACCGGCGTGCATCTACAAAAGGTTCCACACTGTCCCATATTTCCTGAAAACCACGTACCTGTCGTACACCTCTATCGTATGCACGGCACAACTCCCCCCAAAGCGTACGTCCGCTTTTCATCCGATACTGCCAGGGCACATGATGGAACCAAAGCAAATAAACTTCAGGGCAAGTTGTCTTGTCATTGTAAATCAGACGAAGTGAATCAGGATACTGAGAAACGGCATACTCCCTTTCGCTGCTACGGTCGAAACCCGATTCCCTCTTTGTCCGCCCTATGATAATAAGAGGGTAGCCAATCCGGACGGGCACCGGGTACACTGCACCACGGTTCGGACCATAGTGGTGGCCCCATGCAAACTGATGATGCAGTCCTAATGGCATCATATAGTCTACCACCGCCTCCCGGCTCTGCAACATCATCGCCTTGACCGGGCAGACAAATGCCGACTGGGAAGTAAATGTCTGCTGCAACCACTCATCGGCAATCCTGTCTGAAGTCAACAACGGATTCCATGCCAACGCCCGAAAGCATACCAGTTGGCCTGCGCAAAATGGTGTCCGCACCAATTCGCATCCGTACCGATGTTTGCCACACCCGCCGCAGCTTTTAACCTGTCCGGACGTACCTCGCCAAAGAACTCCTCCCATAAAGGAGCCAAATAGGCCAGATGATTGGAAAAGCCTAAATACTCCTGAGTAATTTGAAACTCCACCATCATGGGAGTCTGCTTCATAGCCGTGAACAAAGGACTATAAGGTTCACGAGGCTGGAAATCAATCGGTCCGTTCTTTATCTGTACAATTACATTCTCGCGAAACTGTCCATCCAAAGGCATAAACTCCAAATAAGCCTGCTTGGCACGGTCACTGTCGGTAGGACTATAAACAAACGCCCTCCACATCACGATTCCTCCGTAGGGTTTCAACGCATCCGCCAGCATATTCGCTCCCTCGGCATGAGTACGTCCAAAATCACATGGTCCCGGTTGCCCCTCCGAATTGGCCTTCACCAAAAACCGCCAAAGTCGGGAATCAGCGCATAGATCTCTTTTACTTTTTGTTTCCACCATCCAATGACTTCCTTGTCCAACGGATCTGCCGTATCCAACTTGCCCAACCGGATAGGAGATGCAAAATTAACCGATAAATAGACCTTTATGCCATAAGGCCGGAAGACATCAGCCAATGCTTTCACTTTCTCCAAACTACCAGTTGTCAGCACTTGAGGTGAGGCATTGACATTATTTAGTACCGTTCCATTAATACCCACAGAAGCATTGCACGGGCGTATGCCTCATAACGTGGCGACAAAGTTCCGGGAAGTTCCTCCCAATTCCACAAAGAACGACCAGCGTAACCACGCTCCACCGTACCATCCGGATTATCCCAATGGTTCAGAATACGCAAGTCATACGCAGCTGTTCAGTAACCGACAGAGGTACAGTGAGCTGCCCCGCCGCCTGCATACGCAGCAGACTATAAACGCCATAAAGCAATCCAGTTTCGGTGGATGAAAGAATACGAACCTGATGTTCTGAAGAAGTGATGGCAAACCCATCCCCACGCCCTGTTTTCTTTTTCTCTAAAAGTACAGGATCTCCCTTCCAAGCGTTTTTCAATTCAGCAATGGCAATGGCTATGGTGGGTGACACTTTTCCTTTATAAGTAATTTCCACCTCCGCGCTTCCACCGGACGTATCACCGGTAGCCACAAGTGGCTACCATCTTCTTCCACCGGGCGAACATGGTCCGGCCGTGTACCTGCATGCAACATTCCTGCTGCCAACCATCCGCACATTATTCCTATACAAACTGTCAATCTCATATTTTTCATTGTTCATTCAGCTTATTTCTCCGGCAAGGAGATTCGTTCATAAACAGATAACTATCCTCATAACCGCCATAATCCACCACTATCTTTTCAAATACGATGGCAGGCTCCACCGGTTTTAGAACCAATGTATAGGTTCCGTCCGCACAGTCGGGCAGGCTCAACTTCACCCGGGTCTCACTACCCGACGGGCCACTGTGGGATACAGTACACGATATACATTATCCGGATGTTCGTTCAACTCCGCATTGAAACAGACAGTCTGCTCCTCCGCTCCTTCAAAACCTACCGTGTAGCGATGACCTTCCCGTCTGAGGAAGGGCAGTGTGGATTTCACAATGACATACACATTTACTGTATCTACTTTTTGCGGTATTTTCATTTTATAAGAGAGCGAAGCTCCCTCAGCAGACTGTGTATAAGGCATCAAAGCCACTCCGCTCAGCGTACGTCCCATGTGCGGTATGACTGTCCAGGCAGTTTCCGGTGCCGCGATGATGCAAAATAATGCTCCGCCTCCATGGAAACCACCCCTTTGTCACCGGCAAACAAATACCCTCCTACAGCCTGTTCCGGTTGCTCTATCCGGTAACTTCCGGCAAACGTCGGCAGGGAAATCATCGTTCCACGAAGTATAGCCTATATGTTTCTGCGTCATCATTCCGTTCCACTTGCCTCCCGACATTTCTTCGTTGTATTCCCTGCACAATTCCGCATCACGCCGGAATGCCTGCTCCACTTTGTCGGCCCACTCATTCGCCTGCGGATTATTCTCCTTGTATAATTTGTGATTCATGGCTTGTGCATAATACATTTCATACAGATTGGCCATCGCCTGCACAGGAAAAAAGAATCAGTTGTCGGTAGGCATCTCTGTAAGCGGTATCCAGTTTCAAATACTGCCGCAAGGCTTCCGCCTCCAGCTTCACATATTCATCAGCCACCTGCCTCCATTCCCCCGAAGCCAAGTGATAAGTATCCTTATCCAGCATCTCGGGAGTCACGCGTCCATTGTACTTGCAATACAGGTTCAGGATACGCATGGCTCATCCGCCTGTTCCTCACCGAACTGCTGCGCACAGAACACTCGTGTATGCTCCAACAGATCCCCTGCCGCATAGCGTTCCGGATTCCAAGCCATATTCATAAAAAGAGTGATAGGATACTCCATCGGCTTCAAATCCCCCACATTCAATATCCAAAGCTTATCCACCCCATAACTGTAAGTCAACTGAAGCTGCTCCCACATATTTTGTATAGGAGTTACATTCAACCATTTGGAATTACGGGGAGCCCCCACATAATCTACATGATAATACATCCCCCATCCGCCGGAATGCTTCCCGCTCCTTTGCATCCGGCAACCGGCGCACATCCCCCAGTGTCATCACTCAGCAACATAATCACATCATCGGGCACACGGAGTCCCATGTCATAATAGCGTTGCACTTCTTTATAAATAGCCCATACCTGCGGACGTTTCTCCGGCGCTTTTCCCGTCACTTCCTTGATAATGCGACGCTGATTCCGGAATATCTTCTCCATCAGGCGCATGTTTTCCTCATCACGCGGCACATATTTGTCATCTTCTCCTTCCTTTCCACCCATCGGAGTATCACCGTCACCTCTCATACCAATGGTAATCAAATCTTCCGTATCGGCCGCACGCTCCATACCTTCACGGAAAAAACGGTCAATCACTTGCTGGTTGGAAGCATAGTCCCATGCCCCATATTCGCTGCGCTTCCTCACCCATTCCTGATGATTGCGTGCCATAGGCTCATGGTGTGAGGTTCCCATTATAATCCCCATCTCATGGGCGGTCTTGCTGTTCTCCGGATCATCCGCATAAAACTCCAACCCCACATGGCAGGCCACATAAGTTACCACGCAGACGCAAAATCAGTTCGAACACACGAGCATAAAAACGATGATCACCATAATTCGTGCCATAAGTGTGCTTCACCCATCCGGTCAGGCAAGGAGCCTCGTCATTCAAAAAGATACCCCGATACTTCACCGCCGGTTCTCCCGCCGTATAACTTCCACGCGTCATCGAAAGATTCTGCCGGAACATCACCGGCACATCCGCCCAGTCGTACCACGGCGAAACACCAATCTGCTCCGAAAGCTCATAAATCCCATAAATCGTTCCGCGTTTGTCACTTCCCACAATGACGAGCGCCTCATCCACTCCGTTCAAGGGAGCAGACACCACGGTCATCAGGTATTTCTCATTCTTGCCCTCCAGCAACGAAGCATCTATCTTTTTCGCTTTTACCAATTCTCTGATATAGCGGCTTTTCAACGTACCTACCATAATCATGCGCTTTACGCCGGGAGTATAGCATAACCCGGCAGCCCGGCCACTTACCCGTTTAAAGTCATTCTGAAGATTCCTTACTGCTATCATCACACCAGCATCCTCCTGCTCGTCCACCAATATTTCATTGGCCACTCCGTTTTCCATCAGAGTGAAACGGTCGGGAGCAGCTGGTCAAAAGTAATCCCTTTATGATCTATAGCTCCTACATTCAGGCACAAGGTGGAGAACAAGAATATCCCCACACATTTTTTCAGTTTCATTCTATTCACTTTTTTAGTTACCGTATTCAAAATAATCTATATCCACATATCCTCCCAAATCTTTAGTAGCATAATTAAAATAGCAAACTTGCTTCCCATAAAGAATTTGGTATAATCAAAAACCATTTTACAAGGTTCTCCTATTCGTTTCCACGTTTTCTTGTCATAACTGTAATAAAAAGTGGCTTCATCTTTTTTATCTGCAAAATCGCCCTCCATACGAAGATAGACCACCTCTTTCTCACAATCCATGCGTTCCTTCTCCAGTACTTCCACAGCAGTCACCCTTTTTTCCCGGTCCGAAAGACTGACAGACTGATGTGACATCACCCACTGCTTTTTCCCGTTCTCCATGACCACAGCCAGTACCCCGGACAACCCATTGAAAGCGCAGAAGCCCGCAACATCTCCTTCTTTCATCTTCGAGATATCCATAGCTACCACACCGCTGCACTTCGGTCCGCTCATACGCTGAGTCAAGGTATTGGGAGCCAGAAACAGATTGTCCACCACCTTTCCGGTCCTCAACCGCAGGAAACCCGGACGCTCCGTCAGTGACCAGCAATCGTCCAACGGATTGTGGTTCCACTGCCAGTTCAAACTCAACTGATCGGTGTCGAAACCATCACTTCCCATGATACTTCCTTTACATTCCTCTCCGTAAACAGGCATCTCCATACATTCGGGCACACGTCCGTCCGCATCACCCAGTATCGGCCAACCGTCTTCCCAGCGGCAGGGCATCAATGTGGGTACACGCCCTATACCGCCTCTATCCTGAAAAATAAAGCCATACCAGTTTCCGTCAGGAGTATCGACTATACAGCCTTGTCCCACGCCACCATATCCTTGAAATTCGGTTTCTAAAATCACCTTTTTCTCATACGGACCGGTTATCTGGTCAGCACGATAGCACACCTCACGACGCAACCGTCCGGGAATGCTCCAGTCCATGGAAATCATCATCACGTAATATCTGCCGTTATGCTTGAATGCCTGACTTCCTTCCAGAAGTCCCTGCTCGTCGGCATCCCGCTCGAATATCTTTTGGTCTATACCTCCCGGCTCCACATCGCTCAGGTCGCTCTTGAGCTGACGAAGTTGTCCGGTGCCATAAAACAGATAGACTTTGCCGTCATCATCAAAAAACAAAGAAGCATCATGATGATGAGGCGGACGGGAAAGTAATGTCCATTCGCCCGCCGGATCTTCGGCGGTATAGATATAACCACGATGGGGTTCATCATTGGGTGAGAACCATACATAGAACCGTCCGTCATGATAGCGGAGGCTGGAAGCCCATTGTCCGCGACCATATACCGTGCCTTCTTTCAAATCATAACGGGGCAAGTCAGTAAGCCGTTGAAACACATAACTGATCGTTTCCCAATGCACCAAGTCTTTTGAACGCATCACCGGACAACCCGGCATCAGGTGCATAGTGGTGCTTACCAGATAGTAGTAGTTTCCCACCCTTATCATGGAAGGGTCAGGTACATCCGCCTCAATCACCGGATTATGGAACATTCCCCGTTGTTGTGCAAACGCCCCCGACAAACCAATGAAGCAGGTAATAATAATGATGATCTTCTTCATTTCTTTTTCTACTTCTATTTTTTAACTATAGCCAGTTTCACAATCGGATTCTGCGCCTGCAACACTCCGGCAAGCAACAGGGACAAGCCACTCATCATACATTTCCGGATACCGGATAAATCACATTCAAGTTTCATATTCATGGTATTAAATTCACAAGGTTGTTTTTATTTTCCGTTCTTCACGGCTCAACAAGAGCAAAGATAAAGACATCCGCTTTATTTTCGGGCGGAACTATGTTACATAGTCCTTTTCCCATGTTACAAACTCACCCTATTATGGCGGGAAGTATAGAAATTACCTCTTTTTTATTAGGCTATATATATTTTTTTGAATTATTTTTGTGCGCCTGAATCAATCTGAGATATTATATTATGATGAAACATACACTTCTTA
>ENA-OQCS01000622-OQCS01000622.1-human-gut-metagenome-genome-assembly--contig:-NODE-622-length-19751-cov-3.766205_pt1 | contig 19751 bp, 25 predicted proteins | sample MGYA00242757_ERZ504575 | MGnify/ENA primary metagenome ERZ504575 (study PRJEB26092, sample SAMD00036297) | human gut metagenome | host: Homo sapiens | study: EMG produced TPA metagenomics assembly of... | reverse complement strand
CTTTTAGAGTTTTTCCTTTGAATCCACCATTTATACAAACAGTAGATAAACCTTCACCATCTTGAGCACTAAAAGACCATGATTGACCTATTCCTTCAGGAAAATCATCATATCCAAAGAAATCTCTTACTTTTGTATGACCCCAAATAGCTGGTCTAGGAATCGCTTTAAAAAATAAAACACCCATTTTATCTTCACTCCTTTAAAAAAGGCATATTCCGCCTAATAAGTAAACAAAGCGAACATGCCCATAATTGTTACAAATACAGATAAAACATTAACCATTGATACAACATTTGATTTAATCCTAAATCCATATTTACTAAATATTAAATTATTCACTTGTTTCGCTTTTGTCACATGGTAATCCGCTAATAAAGCAAATACAACAATAGCTATTCTCATAGGTAAGCTTGTTCCAATACCACTACCTAACAAATTCCATGGAAACATTGCTAGAACAAAAGCTACAACAGTTGCAAATAACGAAGCTGCAATATAAGGATTCTTTTCATCCTTATGTTTCATCATACGTTCTTGTTCTTTATTAGATTGTGCCTGGTTTTTACTTTTCTTTTTATTTTCATTGTATTTTTCGGCATAGCTCACTTGTTTTACTTTAACAACTTCACATCCACAATTATCACAAAACTTTGACGTTTCCTTTATTTCTGCACCACATTTTCTACAATACATAATCTAATTCTCCTACTTTAAAATAATTTGTGAAATATTGACTAACGCAACAAAAATACTTAAAAAAATTGAAATATAAGCATAATTCTTATTTCCTGTTGGTTCATAGCCTTTCTTTTGATCATCTTTATCAACTTTTAAAGACATCACACCACAAACCAAAGCTCCTGCATAAAGCAATGAACTTATGATGTATGGAAGTTTAACATTTCCACCAACAGCATTAACAACTGTTCCTCCAACAAAGTCTAACCCTATTAAAGCTATAAAAAAGAGGAGGATACCTAGTTTTGCAAAAGAATTTTCTCTTGGATTTTTCTTTAATTTTTAGATTCTTTAATCTCTTTCTTTTTCCATTAAGTTCTTTTCCACAATGATAACAAAATGCTGAATCTTGTGGTATTTCTTTATGACAATATGGACATTCCATAACCAGTTCCTCCTTTTATTAAAAAGAAGGCTTGAGGCCAATCTGGCACTTAGCCTTCTTTAAATTATTCAATTATTCTATTAAGCAGTTTCGCCATTCAATTTAGCAACTTCAGCTTTTTCATATGATTTCCAGAATGGATAGAAAATAACCATACCAATTGCAAAGTTGATGAATACGATAACAGCGCCACCGATTGACCCACCTGCAGCTAAGTACCTAAAATTGGTGAAGGTGTAGCCCAAGGTAAGTTCATATACATTTTACCAACAAATCCAATACTTGTTAACCAATAAGTAAACGCACCTGTAAGTGTATGAGTTAAAATAAATGGAACTAGTAAGAAACCATTCATAACTACTGGTAAACCAAACATAATTGGTTCAATGATACAGAATACTGCTGGTGGTAAACAAATTGTAGCTAATGGTTTTAAATGAGGTAATTTCTTACTTGACATAAACATATAAACTAAGATTGGCCAACAAGATGAAACCCATTGAGATAAACGACATAAGTTTGGTGTCCAAACATATGGTAAATCTTTAACTGCTGTACCTGCCATGAAAGCAGTGTTGTTATCAGCAATCCATTGATTTGTAAATACGTTAGTAACAGCACCAGTGATATTGTCACCATGTAAACCACAAATCCATAATAATGCTGATAAGAATTGTTGTAAGTATAAATGAAGATATTATCAGCTGCACCTAATACAGGTAATAACATTTGTCCAACTAATTCTGGGATATTTAAACCAGCTAATGTTCTAATTCCCCAACATACTAATGTAATGAAGAAGTAAGGAATGATAGCTGAGAAACTATCAGAGATTGCTGGTGGTACAGAATCTGGTAATTTAATAACAATATGTTTTTATAACAAATATCAATAATATTAATTGCGATAGCACCTGCGATCATTGCTGTGATTAAACCAGCTCCACCCCAATATGTAGATTCAAAAGCACTTGCTCCTGCTGATAAAGTACCATCTTTAGCAGTAACAACTAATTGTCCAACTGAGTTGTAGTTTAATAACATAAATGCAAAGAATGCACCAACTGCACCAGTTGTTTTACTGAATCCTTTGATTTCTGCATATTCAGCACCAAATGCAATAATAATGTAAACAGCCATAATACCCATTGATAAGCTGTTAACTAGAGCTAAGTCTCCAGCCCAAGGTTTTAAAAATGGAATTAAAGCGTGTGTAGTTAATCCACCATCAGAGCAGAATAAATAAACAACTAAGAATAATGAACCAACCATAGTGACTGGTAATGCTGCAACCATCCCATTAACAATACCACGAACAAATGGAATTTGCCCGAATTTTGTCATTGGTCCAGCAATTACGTCAACTTTTTCTAGAATTTTGTCCATCATGGACTTCTTTTCTGTAGACATATTTTTCTTCCCCTTTCTTAAGAAAACCTCCTAAATGTAAACGTTTTCCCTTTGCCTACTTATATACTATACTGAATTATTTTCTTTTTCGATATAAACGATTGTCATAATATATGACACTTTTTTTTTTACAAAATTCTCTAAACACTATATATCATCACAATTTTAAGAAATTAAATTGTTAAAAAATCATTTGAGAAAACGTTTACATTTGTATATAATTTATTTAGGTGGTGATAAAATGCAACTAAAAAAGAACGAAATTAAGATTATTCAACTATTGTTAGCCTCAGATAACTATATTTCTAGTTATGAAATTGCTAATTCAACTGGCATTTCTAGAAGACGAGTGAGAGACGAAATGAAGATTGTTAAAGATATTCTTGCAACTCTTCATTTAAATTTATTATCTAAACCTTCTCAAGGTTACTATATCGAAGGAAAGTCATCGCAAGATTTAACTGAATTACAAAGTATTATTAATAAAAATGAACGTGATGATGATTCTTTAATTCCATCTTTACCTGATGAACGATCTAATTACATTCTAGGGCGTCTCATTAATAGTAGGGAATTTATTAAATTGGAAACACTTGCTGATGAATTACTCGTCTCAAGAGCCACAATTGCGAATGATTTAGTTTCAATAAAAAATGAATTTAAAAAATATGGTTTAAAATTTAACCAAAACCTAATTATGGAATTTATATCAGTGGTCCGGAAACAGGGAAAAGAAAATGTTTAGTAGACAATATTTTTAAAAACCTAAATATTTCTGATATGTATTTTGATTTTTTAGATACTTATTTTAATTCGCCTGATTATGAAATCATTCAAATTTTAAGAGAATATGCTATATCTATCAGTGATATTAGTTTAATAGATTTCTTAATTAGTTTTCAATTAGTGCAGCACGTATTTCTTGTGGATATTTAATTGGACATCAAACAGAAGGTTTTGAAGATTACCAAAATAGAACAGAGTATTTTGTCGCAAAAAAAAAACTTGCATTATATGCAAAAGAACATTTTGATGTGGAATTTGATGAATATGAAATTCAAAATATCACGATTCAACTGATTTGTAAGAGAGCTACAAAAGGACTTACTTTTATTTATAATCAAGATATTATTGATTTACAAAACGAAATACTTGATAAAATAAAGAAACAAACTTTAATTACTTTTGATGATGAACATTTTAATAAAGTTTTTCCATTATATTTAAACTATACTTTAATACGACAAAAATATGGTGAAAAAATACGTACACCCTTATATGAAGATATTCAATACGATTATCCTCTATCTTATTATCTTGCTCAAATTGTTTCTCAAGTAATAAAAAAACATACAAAGATTCCTCTTTCTAGAAGTGAAATCACTAATTTCACTATTCTATTTAACAATACAATTAATAATAAAAAATATAGTCAAAAAAAAGGTTTTACTCATTAACTGTATGAGTGAGTCTATCAAAACGTTTATTAATCATTTTTATTCGAAAAAAGAACTCTATGACCAATTAGTAATCACTAAATCCATTCATTATTATGAAATAGAAGAAGAAAACTTAGACCAATACGATTTAATCTTATCAACAGCACCGATTCATGCCAATTACCAATTCCTGTAATCAGCGTAAATTATATTATGTCTCAAGATGATATTATTAGTATTAAGAGTTATTTATCTTATCTATTTAATGATGAACAAATGTTGTATTATTTTCATCCAAGTTTCTATAAAACACATGTACAAGTTAAAACACTTAAAGGTCTAGCAACAAGTTTCTATCAATTAATAAAAACAGTATATCACCTTAATGATTCAAAAAAAGAATGATATTATGAATAAAAACATTTGTTCTATACATACTTTCGAAAACAGTATCGGCTTATTAAGGCTTACACGACCACTTAATTTTAATAATATTATTTCTATCATCACACTAGAAGAACCAATTACAATTGAAAATCAAACATTTAAAATAGCCATACTATTCTCTTGTGCTGATAATCAAAATGTCATGTATAATACACTATTTTCAACTTTAAAGAACATTTCTGAAAATAAAGAAGATTTAGATAAACTCATTTCACATATTCCTTATACAGAATTTTTATCAATTCTTTTAAAAAATAAGTAAAATAAGAAGAAAAAATGAATTTTTTTGCAGATATATATATTGAAAGGAGATTCAACATATGTGCTGTAAGAAAATAATATTAGGAGGACTTCTATGAAATGTCCTCTATTCAAAAACAACTTTTCTTTATTATTTGATAAAAGAAAACAAGTTTAATCGTTGATTGTCTAACTTATCAAAGAATAAGAACTCAAGTTTTTAATTATCCAAGAAAATATCAAAATGGATATACTTATTATGTTGATTTAGATAATGATTTGTATGAAATTTATGTTGAAAATCATGAACCTATCATCCATAATAAAATCAATAATTATGAATTAATATTAGATGCCTTAGATATAAAGTTAGGAGGATATTAAAAATGAATTTTTTCAATCAAATAGAAAATAAAATAATAGATATTCTTAATGAACAAAATATTGATCGTATAAGCATGGCTGGTATTATTGGAACATTAAGACAAGAAAATCTAAATGAAAGTACTTTTTTAAGTTTTATTGAAAGTAAAAATTCTTTTACTGTTGAAGATTGCACAGATCAAATTTGGCGTATGAGAGGATATTAAAAACAAGCTCGATGTGAGCTTGTTTTTGTTAATCTAAATCTTTTCCATCAGATTTGATTGCTTTTTGATACCAATAGAATGAATCTTTTTTACTTCTATGTAAATCTCCTTTACCTTCATCATCCATATCTACATAAATAAATCCATATCGTTTATCCATTTGTCCTGTTGTAAATGATACTAAATCAATTGGTGCCCAAGAAGTATATCCAAAAATATTAACACCTTCTTCTCTGGCTTTCATTAAACTCTTAATATGACTGCGATGATAATCTATACGATAAGTATCATGAATAGAACCATCTTCTTCTACTTTATCATAAGCTCCTAAACCATTTTCTACATCAAAAATAGGTACTTGATAACGGTCATTTAAGACATGTAAGAAATATTCATATCCTGTAGGATCGATTTGCCATCCCCAATCAGATGCTGTTAAATATGGATTCTTTAAGTTAGCAGAAGTTCCAGCCCCACCTAATGCTTCTCCTTCATCTTTATGAGTTGTTACAACATTAGACATATAGTAAGAATATGCTAAGAAATCAGATTTTCCTTCCATTAAATCTTTTTTATCTTCTTCACTGACATTTAAAGTTACATTATTTTCTTTCCAAATGCGTTTAGCATAAGATGGATAATACCCTCTTACCATTGTATCTGCACAATAAGCAAATTTATTTTGGAATTCTTTATAATTTGCAATAACATCTTTAGGATCACAAGTATATGGATAACTACAGAATCCTGCTATCATACATCCTACTGAAATATTTTTATCAATTTCATGAGCTACTTTAACTGCTTTTGCTGCAGCTACCATTTGATTATGTAATTCTTCAAAAGCTACTTGTTTTCCTTCTTTAACATCAAAATGTAATAAGATATTAATTTCATTGAATGTTAACCATTTATCAACTAGATCTTTATATTCTGTAAAACATACTCTTGCAAATTCAACAAATTGATGAATCATTTCTCTATTTGTCCAATCTCTATATGTTTCTTCTAAATAAACAGGTTCATCATATTTATATAAAGTAATAACAGGATCAATTCCATATTTTCGACATTCTTTAAATACATTACGATAGAATTCTACGCCTTCTTGATTAACCCCGCCTTCTACTCCATGAGGATAAATTCTTGCCCATGAAATAGTGGTATTAAATGTTGTAAAACCAAGTTCAGCAAATAAAGCGATATCTTCTTTATAGCGATGATAAAAGTCAATCCCTACATGATTTGTATAACGAATATCATCAAATAATTGATATTTAGCTCCTTGAGGCAAATGATCAAATTGTCTCATTTTACCTCTTGTTCCATCTGCATTTATATAATGGATCCAACGTCTATCTGTTGTTGAACCAGGATCTCCAAAATCTACTTGAACAGGACTTTTTCCACCTTCGTCCCATCCTCCTTCACATTGAGCAGCACTAATTGAACCACCCCATAAAAACTTATCTGGTATTGCCATTATTTTTCCTCCTATAAATGACTTATCTTAATCATTTTTCCTTTTAATCCTGGATAATCTCCAGCTTGTACTTTTTCTATATTGTCTTTATGTGCTATAAACCATTTATTCTTTTTCTTTAATATTCCTTGTCTTGAACAAGCATCTCCAGTACCTCTTAACAATAAACAAATCGTTTTAAAAGAATCTATTACTGTAATTGGTGTATAGTGAAGTGTTGTGGCGTAAAGTTCTACAACTGTTCCTTGTGGTACATAAAAGAGTTCACATTTTTCAATATCATAGTCATTTCCTACCATGTCTTGTCTTTTTCCAATCGCTAGAATATAGTCTGTTACTGCAATAATTGTTTCACTACATTGATGATATTCTAATCCATTTAATACATCATTTTTTCCAGTTACAACGCCTGCCATAACATCTAAATACCCATAGATATCTTTCATTAATTCTTGAATACATGATATATCTTCTAATTCTTTGATACTTGTATCATATGCATTTATATTTTGATATGTTTGTGCAAATTGATTGCTTCTTGTTCATCTTGTTTAATAACTCTTCCATAGTCTTTAAAGTTTTCATTTAATTCTTGGATTTGATAATCTGGATTAAGAAGTTGAATCTTTTCTAACATTAATCTAAATCCTCCCCATTAGAAGCAATGACTTTCTTATACCAATAGAAAGAATCTTTTCTTGAACGATGTAAATCACCATTTCCTTCATCATCCATATCTACATAAATAAAGCCATACTTTTTATCCATTTGTCCAGTTCCTGCTGAAACTAAATCAATACATCCCCATGTTGTATAACCAAATAGATTAACTCCTTCTTCTACTGCCTTTTTCATTTCTTTTATATGTTCTCTATGATATTCAATTCTTGCTGGATCATGACAAATTCCGTCTTCTCCTTCTTTTTCTATTAAACCAATACCATTTTCTACATCAAACATAGGTGCATTATATCGATCATTAATTAGATGCATCATATGTCTAAATCCGACTGGATCAATTTGCCATCCCCAAGCATTTGCTTTTAAATATGGATTTTTTACTGTTCCTAAAATATTTCCTCCTGTATGATTATCATCATCTACTTTATGTGTTGTTACAATACCTGAAGAATAATAAGAGAAACCAATAAAATCAGATTTACCATTCATTAAATCTTCCTTATCTTGCTTAGTTACTTCTAGTGTAACATCATATTCTTCCCATATTCTTTTCGCAAATGGTGGATAATATCCTCTCATTTGTGTATCAGCACTATAACAGAAGAAGTCTTGGAATTTTCTATAACGTTCCATCGCATCCAATGGATCTGGTGTTAATGGATATGCCATATTTGTACATAACATACATCCAACCTTTAAATTTGGATCAATTTCATGTGCAACAATTGTTGCTCTAGCTGCAGCTACTAATTGATTATGTAAATAAATGAGATTTCTTTGATTTCTTTCAGTTTTTTGTCCATCCATAGGCATGATGATATTAATTTCATTAAATGTCATCCATTTATTAACATAGTCCTTATATTCACTAAAGCATACTCTTGCAAATTCAACAAATTCATCAATCATTGCTCGATTACGCCAGCCGCCATGTTGTTCTAATAATGAAACTGGCTCATCATATTTATATAAAGTAATGACTGGATCCATTCCATACTCTTTAGCTGTTTTAAAAACATCTCGATAGAATTCTACACCTTCTTGATTAACTCCTCCTTTAATTCCATGAGGATAGATTCTTGCCCATGAAATAGAAGTATTGAATGTTGTATACCCCATTTCTTTAAATAAAGCTAAATCTTCTTTATAACGGTGATAAAAATCACTTGCTACATGATTTGTATAATGTAAATCATCGAAAAATGCAAACTTACATCCTTCTTCTAGTTCATCTACTGCTTCCCAATTTCTATGAACTCTTTGTCCATTCTTATCTAAATACCAAATTTGTCTTCTTTCTTTAGTAGATCCTGCAGTACAGTAATCTACTAGTACAGGTGATTTTCCTCCTTCGTCCCAACCACCTTCTATTTGTGCAGCACTAATTGAGCCACCCCATAAAAATCCTTTTGGAAATCCCATTTTCTATTCCTCCTAATCTATATCTTTTCCATTTGAAGTATATACTTTCTTACAATATTCAAATGAATCTTTCTTATATCGTTTATATGTTCCATTACCAAAATCATCCACATCAACATAAATAAATCCATAACGTTTTCTAATTTCACCTGTTCCAGCAGAAACAAGATCAATACATCCCCACCATGTGTATCCCATTAAGTCTACACCTTCATCAATTGCTTCACTCATTGCTTTGACATGTTCTCTCATATAATCAATACGATATTGATCATGTACGGTTCCATCTTCTTCTAATGTATCAAATGCTCCTAATCCATTTTCACAATTCATGAGAGGTATTTGATATCTGTCATAAATTTCATGCATAAAGAATTTTAATCCTTTTGGATCAATTGCCCATCCCCAGTCGGATTCTTTTAAATATGGGTTTTTCTTTCCCATGAAATTTAAGTTTCCTGTTGCTTCTTGACCATCTACATGAGTAGTTACACAGTTAGAGAAATAATAAGAGAATTCAAAGAAGTCTACAGTACCTTCTTTTAATGCTTTCGTATCTTCTTCTGTAATATCTAAAGTAATATTTAATTCTTTCCATAAATGTTTAGCATAACTTGGATAATATCCTCTTACAAAGACATCTCCTGCATACCAGAAATTCTTTTGCATTTCTTTTTGATTAGCAAGTTCATCTTCTGGATCACATGTTAATGCATGTGTGAAAATACCTGCTTGCATACATCCGATTTTTTTATTTGGATAATTATCATGCAAGTATTTAACTACTTTTGCACTTGCTACTAATTGGTTATGTAATACTTGATATTGTCTTTGTACTTCTTTTTGATTGTTTGAATCCAAGATAGAGAATTGAGCAGCATTGATTTCGTTGAATGTTGACCAATAAGTAACTTCTTGGAATTCATCAATAGATGCTTTCCCAAATTCAACAAATTCTTCTATTAAAAATCTATTCTTCCATCCACCTAATTCTTCAATATAGAAAGCAGGCATATCATATTTATATAAGTGAACTAATGGTTCAATTCCATATTTCAAGCATTCTTTAAATACATTATGATAGAATTCTACCCCTTCTGGATTAATTCCTGCTTTAATTCCTTTAGGGAAAATTCTTGCCCATGATAATGTCATATTAAACGCTTTAAATCCTAATTCTGCAAACATAGCAATATCTTCTTTATAATGATGATAAAAATCTGTTGCTTTATGATTAGGATAAAATTCATCAGGATTGATTGCTAATTTAGCCCCTTCTGGTAAATTACAATTTTCAATCATTGCTGGTGTTTTACCATAAGTTCCATCTGGCATAATATAAGTTGCATACGTGGTTCATTCACATTTCCTCCTGTATGATAATCTGTCATATTTGGAGATTTTCCACCTTCGTCCCAACCACCTTCACATTGGTTAGCACTGATATCTCCACCCCATAAAAATCCTTTTGGAAAACTCATTTTTTATTCCTCCTTTAATATTTCTATTGCTTCTTTTACTGATGCAACAACAAACAATGTTTGTTGTTGGATATCTTTTGGTGATGTTTTAAATGTAAATGAACGATCAACAACTTTAAACATTTCTAAATCATTATAACTATCACCTATTCCTGCTGTTTCATCATTGATTAATTCTTCTAATTTTAAAATTCCTTGTCCTTTACTACATCCCTTTTTAACAACATCAATTGCATTTACATTTTGAAAAGCATGCAACGAAGGATAATCTTTATTGATTTCATCAGTTATTTCTTTAGCTCTTGTAGATTCAATTAATGAAAAACTATAAATTTTACGATTTTTAAATTCATCAATTGAATCAAATTGCTTAATATAACTTGGTGCATCATTTGGAACATGTGCAAAATATAAATAATCTTTATCTAAACAATGTAGCCCAGCAATTGTTTCATTTTCATATTTTAGGCAAACCTCTTTCACTAAATCAAAAGGAATCTCTTGTCCATAAACAACATGATAATCCTTATCTAAAACAAGTCCTCCTGTACATAGAACATAATAATCTGGTTTGATTTTGCCTTCCATTAAAGCAAGTACACCACCAAGTGGTCTTCCTGTACATAAAGCAAATTTATTCCCTGCTTCTTGAAAAGTTTGGATGGCTTCTATATCTTCTTGATGGAATCCCTCTTTAAAAAAGAGGTTCCATCAAAATCACTAAATAATATTTTACTCATAGGCTTCATCCGCTTTAAAATGAACACCCGCGCTCATTCTTGCTTTTGTCGCAATATCCATCGCTATCAAGCTTTTTTCCATCATTTCATTTGCTTTATCAAAATCTTTATTTTCAATCATCTTAACGAATTCTTTAAATTCATAAATCATTCGATGTGTATCACCTTGTAAATCAAACTCTTCTTCTCTTTGATCATTATATAAAACCTTAAATCCTTTTAGAACATTAGCAGGTGTTTGAATACTAATACATCCTTGATCTCCTTGGATACTTGTCGCAATTGGTGCTTTACAATCTTTTGCACCAATACATACAGCTTTAAAACTTCCATAATCTAAAGTAATGATTCCTGAAGTATCAATATTCTTTTCAATATTGGCCATATAATTTACTTTTAATGGTTTACCAAATAAAGCAACCATTAAATGAATATTATAAATATTTAAATCCATTAAGGCTCCCCCTGATTTTGTATAATCAAAAGCAGGTTGAATAATCCCTTCTTTAAATGCATTATATCTAGATGAATATTGTGAGTAGTTCGCTGTTACAATTTTAATCTTTCCTAATTCAGATAATTTTTCTTTTATCTTTAAAACATTAGGTAAATATTGTGTAGAAATAGCCTCTAATAAAAACAAATTCTTTTCTTTTGCTAGTTGACTTAATTCTTCTAATTCTTCAACTCTTGAAGTAAAAGGTTTTTCACAAATAACATGTTTTCCTCTTTCTAATGCTTGTTTACACATTTGATAATGAAGATGATTAGGTGTTGCGATATACATGACATCAATATCTTCATCATTTAATAACTCATCATAATTTAAATAGACCTTTTTTACATGATTTTCTTTCGCCATTTTTCTTACTTTATCAATCGATTTTTCCGTAGAAGCAATCGCTTCTAATTCCACACCTTCTACTTCATGAATAAAAGTAAACAAACCTCGAACAAATCATTCCTGCCCCTGCGATACCTAAACGCATGTTATTTAGCCTCCTTAGCAACTTCTGTTGCTTGTTCTAGTATTCTTAATACTTCTAATACTTCTTCATCTGCCACTATCTTTTCTCCATGATTAAAAATTACTTCATATAGATTATCATAGATCATTCCATAATCTTGTATTTCTACTGGTACTTTCTTTGTCACATCTTCTCCATTTTCATCGACATAACGCAATGTTCCCCAATATTTTTCTGGTAATGGTTCAAAGCTGATTTCTACTGGTCCTGGTTTTGCCTTCAATGCACTTTGATGTCCTAATTGTGGCATGATGAAGCTTCCTTTTCTTCCATGAACGATAAATCTTGGATATTCTAATTTGACATAGAAGCTTGTTTTTACAATTGCTTTCATCTTTCCATAGAATAAATCGATATCTGAATAGTCATCTGAATTCCCTGGATTATCATAACTTCTACAGTCACATACGACTTTATCTGGTACTCCAAATTCTCCTACGATTTGATCGATTGGATGTACTTGTAATCCATATAGCATTCCTAGTCCTTTTCTATCTGCAATCGATGGTCGATAATAATCATAATGCGATTCGATTTCTAAGAGTTCCCCTAAGACCCCTGTTTCAATGACTTTTCTCACTGTTCTCATATCGGCATCAAATCGTCTGTTTTGATTTGCCATAACTGCGACACCTTTTTCTTTAGCTAGATCAAAGACTTCTTTTGCTTCTTCAACTGACATGGCAAATGGTTTTTCACATAGACAGTTCTTTCCATGTTCAATGGCCATCTTTGTATAATATGTATGAAATTGATCTGGTGTATTTACAACGATCAAATTCACTTCTTCATCGTTCATTACTTCATCGATATCACTTGTAAAATTTATATCTGGGTACCATGTTTCTCTTTCTTCATCTCCTACACGGTCTTCCATTCTTCGATAGATATATTTGACCTTGATCGTATCCTTTCTTCTTTCTACATAGGGTAGATGATATCTACACACACTATTTCCAAATCCAATATAAGCTACTACTAACATTTAAAGTTCTCCTTTCAAGATTTCTTTTATTTTCCCTGTTACTCCTGCTTCATCATTCGAATCAATTACTTGAAAAGCTATCTCTTTAAGTGGTTGAATCGCATTTTTCATAGCATAGCTATAATGAACATTTTGAAATAACTCATAATCATTCATTTGATCACCAAATACTGCACACTCTTCTTTTGTAAGATGTAAAGTATTCATTAAAAAATGTATTCCAAACCCTTTATTGATGGTCTCATGTTGAATATCCATCCATTCATTTCCTGATGTCATAATTTTTAAATGGGCTGGTAATTCTTTTTTGATAAGTTCTATATATTTTTCAACATGATGTTGTGGATCATGTATAGAAAACTTAAGAATTCCTTCTTTAATTTCATGAATATCGTCTATAAATGCATATTCATCATAATGTCGTTCTATTTCTTCTTTAAAAGAAAGATATTGTTGAGGAATGTATGATTTTTCTTTTCCTCCAATGACTGGCATAATTTCTGGATATTGTTTTAAGATGTTATAAATTGTTTGAACATCTTGTTTATCCATAATAAATGAATAAAGCTCTTTTTTACCTTTTGTAATAAATGAACCATTTTCACTAATAAAGTAAAGCTCATCGCTGTAAGGCAAAAATTGATTGTATAAATGATAAAACTGATTCCCACTTGCAATCACAAATACATTTCTTTTTCTAATACTTTCTGTAAAACTTCAAAAAATTCATTATCAAACTCTTTTTGACTATTCAATAATGTTCCATCCATATCTGTTGCTAGTAAGTGAATCATAAGTAACCTCCTTGCCCTCATTATATAAGGAAACGTTTACCCAAATATTCAAAGATAAAAAAAGAAATCCGTTTTCACAAAATTTCTTTTAAACATGAAATTGAATTTCATTATCTTCTAGGTGTGGCCATTTGTGCCCAAGTATAAGCTTTACCTTTTAATGTTACTGACATTTGATAGATGTTTTCTGGCCATGTTCCACCACCAAAACCTCCATCACCAATTGCATGAACATCACAACCTGTTTGTTTCATAAGCAATGTCACTTCTCTAATAGTATCTCGATCTGCAGCTTCAACATTACTATTTAAAAAGCTCATTGCGAGTGCACCTTTTCGATGTGTATATTCAACTAGTTCTCTAATTCTCTCTACTGTAATTCCATGTCTTGATCCTGGTGCTGGAAAATCAATAATATCAGCTCCATTTTCAATTAATTGATCAATAATTTCTTTAGCGTCATAATCAGCTAATGGATCTCCTAATACTTTTTCTACAACGCCATCTTCCCATTTTCCAGCAAAAATCAACATATCTTCACCACAAATCTCTCTGGCTTTTTTTGTCCAACGCACAACATCTTTGATAGATGTTCCACTTCCAGGATTTCCTCCTAATATAATGAAGGAAACACCCCAATCTTTACATTTTTTTAAATTTTCTTCAGTGCAAATCATGCCTGCTAAATCATATAAATAATCACTTGTTAAATCTAACCCTTCTTTAGGACAGCCCATATAGATTCCTACCGGTCTTCCACCTACTAAATCTTTTATTCCTTGATAATCAAACCCTTGAAGTCCAGGACATGTTTGTGGATTTCTAAAGTCGAACCCATTTAATAAAACCATATCTCCTCCAAAGGCAAACATCAATTCTGTACTAGTACAATTAGGAAATAAAATAGGATTCTTTAAATAAGTTTGTCCCATTAATACCCTACCTTCTGATTTAAAAATTGCTTCTTTTAATTGTCTTCCATTATATGTGCTTACTTGGCTTGCTTTTGCACTAATTAATCTTGTAACATTATCATTTAATTTCATTATAATCATCTCTCCTTGATTAAAGCATAGAAAATATCTTTCTTTTTCTCAACGAATATTTCTTTTTTAGAATCAAATTTCATTTAAAATTCTATCTTATGAAATTCAATTTCATCCTTGTTTAAATAAACGATTATTTTTATAATTAATTTATTAAGGAGGAACTTATAATGATTAAACCAGAATACAAAGAATTAAAAGATTTTCCCATTTCTAATAAAAAAAAGTGAAGGTATTCATTACATACCTGCTGATTTTGATAATATAACAATAAGTGCTCTTTATAATATTGAGTATGTAAAACGTGAAATTCCACTTTATCTCAATATTCTTGTTCCCAAAAAACAACTTGAATCTAATGAAAAATATCCACTACTTGTTTATATTCAAGGAAGTGCTTGGAGAAAACAAAATGTCATCGAACATATTATTCCCTTATCAAATATTGCAAAAAAAGGGTTTGTAGTCGCAATCGTACAATATCGAGATACAAGTATTGCTCCTTTTCCAGCACAAATCGAAGATACTAAAACAGCTATTTCCTTTTTAGTTGAACATCATCAAGATTATCAAATCGATACAAAAAATATCTTTTTAGGTGGGGATTCTTCAGGAGGGCATACAGCTATCATGACTGGAATCACTGCTAATCAAAATATTTTAGAACTTGAAGAATTCAAATATGCTTCATCCATTCAAGGAATATTTGATTTCTATGGACCAACTCTTGTAAGTGAAATGCAAAATGAACCATCTATACAAGACCATGTAACTCCGACAAGTCCAGAAGGTTTATTGCTTGGTGGTGTCAATGTTTTAGAACACAAACAAGAAGCCTATCAAGCTTCTCCGTTACCATATATTAAAAAGGATGTTAACACACCACCTATCTTAATGATTCATGGTAACAAAGATCGTCTTGTTCCTTTTGGTCAAAGTGTTCTATTATATAACACTTTAAAAGAAAATAACAAAGATGTTACTTTCTATTGTGTAGAACATGCAGATCATGGTGGTGCCGCTTTTTGGAATAACCAAGTATTAGAAATCACGTATCAATTTTTAAAAGAACATATAAAAAAATAGCTCAAACGAGCTATTTTTCACCAAAAGAGAAAACGTTATCTCATTTTGCTAAAACATGTTATTATAGAGTTATAATAATGGAATCCCATAGAAGGAGTGTGCTACTAATGATTCAAGATTTAATTGAAAATGTTAAATTAACACCACAAGAACAAAATATTGTTAATTATATAGATCATCACCCTAAAGAAGTAATGACTTTAAATGCGAAAGAATTATCAGAAAAGATTTTTGTTAGTCCACCTACTATGAATCGTTTTATTAAAAAGTTAGGATTTTCTGGATATTTTGATTTTCAGCTTACCTTTATTCAAGAACAAAATATGGCAGCTGAAACAAAACATAAAAGAATTACAAAGGATAGTCATGTAAGTGAAATCTTAGATACATTGCCTCTTATTTATCAACATGTTTTCACCGAAACACAAAAACTAACAAAAACAGATACTTTTATTAGAACTGTTAACTATATGCTACAAGCAAAACAAATAGATTTTTATGCAAATGATAACAACTATTCAGAAGTCCAAACAATCGCTTTAAAACTCAATTCGATAGGTATTCGAGCACAAGTATTCAATACCATCAATACTGTTTATTTAGAACATATTAATCCCCAAGAAACACTCGCTTTTGTTGTAAGTCATTCTGGAAGTAATAAAACAATGGTTGATGCTGCTTATGCTTTAAGAAAAAAAAGAATTCGCGTGATTGGGTTAACTGGTAGATTATCTCAAGACTTAGAACTTGTTTGTAATGAAAACCTTTATATTGATGCTTATAGTCATCATTTACCTCATAGTATTATGCTCTATGGTCTTTCTATTCATTTTATTTTTGATGTTTTATATACTTCTTTATATTTTAAAAGATTAAATAAAAAATATGGTTATTACCATATTTTTGATCTTCTTCAATATTACCATGATGTTGTAATGATTTATCTGTATATTGCATAATTTCAAATTTATTACCATCAGGATCATGAATCCACATTTGCCATGTTTCAGATTGTCCCTTATTTGGTTCAATATCAATTTCAATACCTGCTTTAACTAATTCTTCACGAGCTTCATGAATATCATCTACCATTAATGCAAAATGTGAATAACCTAAACGGGTATCAGGTACTTCATGTTCTAATTGATGATCCGCTTTAGGGAATAGTTCTAAATATTGTCCTGGCGCTAATTCAATGAAGATATAAGCAATATCTTTAGGGTTTGTTTCAGCTCTTTGAGCCCAAGCACCTCTATCTTTTTTTCCTTTATATGCTTCATAACGCATTATAATTTTAGCTTTCAAACCTAATTTATTTTCATAGAAATCTCTCATTTCATCCATTTGATCTGTATAAAATGAAAGATGCATTATTTCATTAAATTTCATAAAGATTCTCCTTTAAATAAAAATAGCATTATTTATGTGATATTTAAGAGAGGAAAAATATCGGTGCATGTTATAAATAATGCTATTTCTAACTAATTAATTATTTATTTTTTTGTTTTTCTTCGATTTCTTTTAACATATCAATTCGTACTTGATGTCTTCCACCTTCATATTCTCCTGAAAGCCATGCATCGACGATCATTTTTGCAAGTTCAATTCCTACCACTCTTGCTCCAAAGGCTAACATGTTTGTATTGTTATGTTGTCGTGATAAAAGTGCACTATAGGGTTCGCTACATGTTACACATCTAATTCCATTGACTTTATTAGCTGCTAGTGAGATTCCTACTCCTGTTCCACAGATAACGATTCCTTTATCTACTTCTCCATTTACCACTGCATTTGCTACTGCTTCTCCTGATACAGGATAGTTGAATCTTTCTGTACTATCTGTTCCATAGTTGACTACTTCATATCCATATTTTTCTTCTATATATTTTTTGATTTCTTTTTTGTATTCTACTGCTACATGATCATTTCCAATTCCTATTTTCATTTCTCTTCTCCTTTATCTATTGACGCTTGCCATTCTAAAATACGTGTAATGTCTTCCTTTTAAAGAGACTGATAATTGATGAATATTTTCAGGAGATGTACATCCACTAAATCCACCATCACCAATAGCATGAATATCTGCTCCAGTTTCTTTCATTTTTAAAGCTATTAAACGAATTGTATCTGGGTCTGCACATTCTACCGAACTGTTAAGGAAGGTCATTGCAAGTGTACCCGGTTTATATGAATGTATATATTCTACAAGTTCACGAATCATATCTACACTAATACCATGTCGAGAACCTGGAGCAGGTAAATCTATACAGTCAACCCCTGCATCAATTAATTCTTTAATAATTTCTTTTGCATCATAATTTGCAAGTGGGTCACCTAAAACTTTTTCATTAATACCATCTTCCCATTTTCCTGCAAAAACAAAGATTTGATCTTTATATTTTTGTTTGATTCTTTTGGCAGTTTCAACAACATCTTTAATAGATGTTCCACTTCCTGGATTCCCACCTAAAACTATAAAATCAGCACCAAGTTCAATACATTTTTTGACATGTTCATCACTTGCAAGCATTCCTTCTCGACGGTATAGTGCTTTCTTACCACCATCTTCACTTCCTGCTTTAGGACATCCTAAATAAATACCAATTGGTCTTCTACATTTTTCTTTTAATTCTTGAAAAGATAAACCACATAACCCTGGATTATTATCTAAATCATCTAGATCAAAAGTGTTGAGCATAACCATATCTGCCCCAAAAGCAAACATTAATTCACTATTTGTAACACCTCTTACTAATCCAGGACCTGCAAATAGTAAATGTTGTCCCATCACAACACGACCTTCAGATTTAAAAATTGATTCTTTTAAATCCATTGGTGACATTTCTTTAATTTCATCACCCGTCGCACTTATTAAACGTGTTACCATCTTATTTTCCACCTAATTCTAAAGCAAAGTCTAAAACTTAGCTCCATTCATCATTCCATAATCTTGCATATTAATGATTTCTACAGGTTTACCTGGGCATTTAGCTTTTACATTTTTTAGTTCATATCTTACTTGAGGTCCAAGTAAAATAACATCTGCACTATCACCATATTGATCAATACTTCCTACTGGATGAGCTTCAATATGTAATTCAATACCTTTTGCAGCAGCTGCTTCGTTCATTCTATTAACAAGTAAACTTGTTGACATACCCGCTGCACATACTAATAAAATGTTCATAAATCATTTCTCCTATAATTTTCTTAATTCTTCAATAATTTCTTGATAACTTCTTCCTTTTCCAAATAATGCACTTGTTCCTAAAATAAATCCTTTGACTCCTATCTTAGACAACATTTCTATTTTCTCTGGCGAACATGCTCCATCTATCATGACATCATATCCTCCATAATTCTTTGCTTCTTCTACAAACTTTTTAAATTTTGGTGTTATAAACTCTAAATATTTTTGTCCTGCAAACCCTGGATTGACACTCATCAACATTACATAGTCACATAAATGAAGTAAATCCTTTACTGTTTCAAAGGTTGTCCCTGGATTGATTGCAATTCCTGCTTTAGCTCCTGCATCCTTGATCATTTGTAATGTTCTACAAGCATGTGGATCTGTTTCTGGATGAATATAGATGATTTTTGCTCCTAGCTTTGCAAACTTTTCTACATATTTTGCTGGTTCTTCAATCATTAGATGCACATCACATGGTTTTGTGGCTGTCTTACAGATATATTCGATATCTTGTAGTCCCATCCCAAAGTTTGGTACGAAGCTTCCATCCATCACATCTAA
>ENA-OQCS01000621-OQCS01000621.1-human-gut-metagenome-genome-assembly--contig:-NODE-621-length-19769-cov-4.803839_pt1 | contig 19769 bp, 22 predicted proteins | sample MGYA00242757_ERZ504575 | MGnify/ENA primary metagenome ERZ504575 (study PRJEB26092, sample SAMD00036297) | human gut metagenome | host: Homo sapiens | study: EMG produced TPA metagenomics assembly of... | reverse complement strand
CTGATTGTACGGAATTAATGATTCCGGTAGTCAATGAAATTTTTCATACAGACTATACCGGAAAAGAAACAATCTGCCTGCTTCAAAACGAGCATTTTATCAAAATGCCCAACGGCAGTGAACAGGAACGCATTACCGATTCCAGCTTTGAAATTATCCGTAAAGAAACCTCACCGGAGCTTCAAATACAGCGAAAGCGCTATCATATTGAATGTCAGAGTACAGAAGACGGCAGTATGATTATACGAATGTTTGAATATGATGTCCAGCTTGCATTGGAAAACAAAGAGATGACAGCAGACACCCTAACTGTGAGATTTCCGGATTCTGCGATTGTATCACTTAGGCACTCAAAAAATACTCCGGAAGTAATGACTGTAAAAGTACAGACCCCAGGCGGCAGAATTTCTTACACCGTTCCGGTATTAAAGGTAAAGCGCTACACTATAAACGAACTGTTTGAAAAAAAGTTATTTTTTCTGATACCGTTTCATATTTTTGCGTATGAAAAAGATTTCAAAGAACTGGAAGAAAACAATAAAAAATTAAAGCAGCTGGAAGCTGAATATGCCTCAATCAGGGAACGTCTTGAAATTGCCTGCCAAATGGGGGATTTAACAGAATATCCAAAAGTTGCCATTCTTAACATGTCACATAAAGTCATAGAACATCTTGCTGTAAAATATCAAAAAGTCGCGAAAGGAGTGAGCCGGAAAATGGGTGGAAAAGTTTTAGAATATGAAGCAAAAGATAATTTTAAACCGCGGACGCATGGAGGAAAAATTTCAATTAGCCGCAAAACTGCTAAAAGCGGCAGTAGTGTTGAATATGTGGCAGAACTTACGGAACTCCCGCAGGAAGCTGTCTTAGAACTGGCACAGACCCTACAGTCTGAACAGTTAAGCATAAAAAAACGTATCTTTTCAGCAGTCCCTTAATGTATCCTAAAATTTAGAATACCTATTTATAAACCCGTCTGAAAAGATACGTTTATTTGATTTACTTTTTTACTGCTTTTCATCTATCAGCTTATCTGCCAGTTCAATCGCTTCCTGAATCATTTTATCACAGTGGGTCTTTTTATCCCCGCCTTTTTGTGCATTGGCTCTTAACAAATCCGCACAATCTGTCATGCCGTCGTGTTTCTCTGCGATTTCTTTTCTGAATTGCTGGACTGCCATAGGCGAATCAACGCCCTTTGCGCCAAGCACCATAAGTCCTGCCGTAATTGCACCGCATGTACCGCCGCATTTCATGCCGCCACCGAAATTACAGCCAATCGCCGCACAGAGATTTTCGTCAATCCCCAGTTCATCGGCGTAAACCCGCATAATCGTCTGCGCACAGTTGTTGACCATCGGTGTTTCATTTCTAAGTTCCATTGCTTTTTCAATATGTTTATTCATCAGATTTCCTCCTGTGAGCAGATATCTGCTGCCTGCTCTATTCATTATTTTTAAAGAAAATGTACCTTTCCGTATCGTACCGGTCTTCCTGCTTCTTTTCTTCTGCCGGATATCCCAGTGCAAAATGCCAAACGCGCTTTGGTCTTCCGGCAGTTTTAAAATTGCTTCTACGCCTGCATACGCTCTTTAACCGGCGCAATGCCGATCCACACGCCGCCCAGTCCGATTTCATCAGTCGCAAGCCACATATTTTCCATGGCGATACTCATATCAATCTGCGCATATTCCGGTATTTTACAATCTTTCCGGTATGCGTGATAATTGCCTGCGGTGCATCTGCAAGCAGTCCTGCATATGGACTTGTCTTTGAAAGCTCCTGCAAAAGCATCTTATCGTCCGTGACATAAAACTCCCACGGCTGCTGGTTGCCCGCAGACGGCGCCGCCATTGCCGCGCGCAGGATATATTCCAAATCTTTCTTTTCTATTTTTCTATCCTGAAATTTACGGATACTGACCCGTGTAAATAAATTTGCCATGCTGCTCCTTTCCCAAACGCTCTGCCGCCTTTATCCCTGTATTGCTTTTCTAAACCACCGTCCGGTTTCCGATAAATCATCTTCTGTCCAGCCGCCGGTTTTACTACAGCCCGGCTGGATGAGTGCCGATGTTTCATTTTTATTGGAAAGACTCCATGCTAAGAAGCTGACACCTCTGTCATTTAACAAATCCAAGCCAGCCTTGTGCCGAATCATAATCAATGCCGCCGTTTCCCGAAGCATCACAAATACTGCATTCACTGACAAATACCGGCACACCAGCATTTAACGCAGACTCCAGTTTACTGCGCAGGGAAGCTTTATGTGTGCCCGCGTAAAAATGAAGCACATACATCACATTATCGTCATCCAGCTCATTTCCCGCTACTGCGTCAATATCCTGCGACCATGTATTCGTACCCACCAGTATCAGCGCACTGCTGTCATACTGCCGGATACAAGAAATCACTTCCTCGGCATACGGTTTAATCTGGCCGTTCCAGTCAGAATTCTGCGGTTCATTGCAGATTTCATAAATTACATTGTTATGCCCTGCATATTTATCTGCCATTTCTGAGAAAAATGCTTTGGCTTCTTCCTTATTCAGGTTCGGATTCCCGTCACTTAAAATATGCCAGTCAATAATGACGTACATGCCAAGCTCTGTCGCATAGGATACACCGTCATCGATGAGCTGTTTTAAAGCTTCCTTATCACCGCCGTTGCAGTATCCGCCATATTCTTCAGTATACATCGCAAGGCGCACTACATTGGCGCCCCAGTCGTCCCGCAGTGTTTCAAATGCTTCTTTATTGACATATTCAGGAAACCACGCCAGTCCGTGTGTGCTGACACCACGAAGCTGTACGGCATTGCCGGAAGCATCGGTAAGCGTTGTACCGGAAACCCGCAGTCCGCCTGATGCCGGCCGTGGACTGCTCCCCGTTCCCGATGAACCGCCGGATTTACCTGCACTGCCTGAACTGGGATAGTTGAGGGTGCGTAATGGAATTAAGTGTTTTCGTCGATGAATCTGGAGATTTTGGGGAATATGATTATCATGCTCCTTACTATATTATTTCCTTAGTTTTCCACAATCAAAGTAATGATATTCAATTTGATTTATCACATTTTAATGATGAATTAGCTTATTTAAACTTATCTAATCACTGTGTCCATGCAGGTCCAATTATTCGTTCAGAAGAAGAATATAAAGGAATGTCACTAGACGAAAGAAGAAAGATATTAAAAAAAAATTAATGGCATTTATCAGACATATTGATATTTCATACAAAACAATATATATCGAAAAGAAGCATATTAAGGATTCTATCGAGGCCACGGGTAAATTAAGCAAACAATTATCCTCGCTAATTCGAGAAAATATGGATTTATTTTGTAGTTTCGATGTTGTGAAAATATATTATGATAATGGGCAAGTGGAAGTAACCCGTGTTCTCTCTTCTGTTTTTAATGCTTTATTAGAAAACGTAGAATTTAGAAAAGTAATTCCATCACAATATCGATTGTTTCAAGTAGCTGATTTAATTTGTACATTAAAGCTAACTGAATTAAAATTAGAAAATCATACTCTTTCAAAATCAGAAAAAGCTTTTTTTGAAGATGAAAGAACTTTAAAGAAGAATTATTTAAAACCCATAAAAAAGAAAGAATTGTAATTATGTATTCTCTTTTAAAAGCTACTATTTAAATATTCTTCCACATCCATAGATACAATCTTTTTGTTTTCAAACAATAAGACTTTATCGTATAAAGAAACTGTTTCTTTTGTTACTTTATGTTCTATTGACAATACTGTAAGATCTGGATTGGATAAAATGAATTGATGTATTCGATCTGAATTTGTTTTATCAATTGCAGAAAACGCCTCATCCAAGAAAAGCCATTTTTTATTTCTGTACATTGCTCTTGCCAAACAGATACGTTGCTTCTCTCCACCGCTTAGATTTAAATGTTCAAAATCAAGATTGTCTCTTTCTTTATCAAATATTGATTCTAAATTAAATATAGTTACTAAATCTTTCAAGGAATATTTACTCATTTTCCTTCCTAAAGTAATATTTTGTTCAAAGGAAAACGGTAATAAATCATTGTTTTGATTCACATAAGAAAACTTATCGACATAGGTGCTAAATTGAACATCCTTCAAATCCTTATCGTTCACATAAATGCCATCTGCTTTCTTCTGCTTTGTTAAAATGTCTAAAAAGTACTCTTACCATCTCCACTTTTCCAATGACTAAATACTTTTTCCTTGATCTATTACCAAATTACTTAAATCCAATATTTGACGAACACCATAACAATAACATAAATGCTTAATCTTAATGTCATGAATTTGTTCATCAAAAATAATGGGTTCATTCTCTTCAGAGCATATTGAATTATCCAACAGTTTTTGTAGAACTGGCTTAGAAGACTGAATCATATTTCGAAGATTTGCATAATTAACGATTGGCATAATTACCATATTACTGGCTTGTGCAATCCCTAATAATTGTCCAACTGTTAATCGATTATAATGTATTAACACAATTCCAAAGAGCAATGTCAAAAAAAACATAGCTTGAGAAATAAAAGAATTTATAGAAGTAAGTATTTTTATAAATCCATTATTTTTTAGAGTACTTTGTTCTATATTCTTATTCTCAATGTCCAGACCGTCACAAAATACTTTTTCCAAATTTAAAATCTTTATATCACTAAAACAGCGACACAGATTTTTAATAGAACAAAGCCATTGTTTCATTGAATCCAAATAATTCATTTGATTCTTCTTTAAACGATTCTTAAAAATACTATTTATAAAAATCGTTATAAAAGCACAAAAGAGCAAAAATATTAATATTTCTACACTTAGATTTGCGATATATAGACTTCCCAATATTAATGAAATGGTTAATGAGAACACATTTAATTTTGAAGAAACATAATTATCAATCACCACATTCACTTCATTATTAAATTCATTCAATATCTCACTGCTATCCTTTTTTTGAAACGATTCTATATTCCTGGAAACATATGATTGATACAAATTTTGATTAAGACTATAACGTATTTTATTCTTCAACACCTCTACTACATATTGTTGTAAAGTGGAAACAATTAAATAGACACCTAAGAAAATGATAATGATCAATACTAGATTTGATATTGAATCTAGAAGATGATCATCAAATATATAGCTCATCAAGATTGATTTCAATAAATCCACTACTGAATATGAAACAATGAGAATAAGCGAAATAAAATATAATACTTTATGATTCTGAACAAGTTTAAACATAAATAACCCCTTTTCCTTAGGCTTATTATTTTTCAAGACAAAAGAAAAGACAAGAAACTGTCATTGAGAAATAAATGTGTTTCTTGTCTATATTAAGTTCAATTTATTAGGTAATCTTGCACAAACTAAAAATTATATAAAATCATTTGCGACACAAATCTCTTTATATTTATGCAAGTATTCACAATTTTTTATGAATAAAAATTTAAATAAAGAAGAATCATTTTTTAATTCTTTTAATCGATTCTGATAGCCTACATTCAATTGATAATCCTCATTTAGCATCATAGAGAAAACATCAATATACTTAGAATCATCTAATTCTTTGATTAATCTTTTTGCATCTCCAACATTTTCTTTTAGAATCTCATATACAAATAAAACTTCTTTATATTTGACTGCAAAAAAGTCATCCGTACATGATTTTAATCCTTTCTTTAAATATTGATTTCCCTTTTCCATACAATCCTTATGCTGTATCATAGTTGCTCCTAGATTAAAAAAAGCCAACATTTTATATTGTGAGTCATACTGAGCCGCACTTGTATAATATTTTTCAGCTTGATTTAAATCTATATCAAGACAAAGCCATCCTAATGAACAAAGGATTTCTGCAATCAATTTTTTATTTCCTAATTCAATCGCATAATTTAAACATGTTTTGTACAGATCATATGCCGCAAAAGTATTTTTTTGATACATATATAGATTGGCTTTGGCCTTCAATCTACGTATAAATATCCATTCCTCATCATCAGATAGTTCGATATTTCCAGAAGATAATCTAAACAAATTTAAATATTCTCTTTGCGAATCATCCATGTATGAATAATACGCTTCCACTTCAGCAAGTGATATATTGATTTGAGAATTCATTTCGGAAGCATACAGTAAAAACAATTGATATTGAACAAACAAATAGGATGACACAACCTCATCTTTATATTCCAAAAGCTCATTAATTATCTTAAATACTTTTGAATCCGATGACATATAGTATTTAAAGAAAAGATCCAACATCTGTTTAATTTTTTCCTCTTTAATTGTATCCATCGTAGAAATCCCTAATTTTTTAAACAACAAATTGTATATATCATCATTTGCGACCAAGATATTATTTTCAATTTTAGAAAGATATGAAGGAGAACAAACCCCATGTGATAAAGCTTCTAATGATATGTCTAACTCTTTTCGTTGTTTCTTAATCAATAATCCTCTGTAATCATTCATGCACTGTCCACCTACTAATCCTCAAAGTAATTCATTATTTGTTCCTAATTATATCACGAATTGAACCTCATCACTGAATGTTGAAAGAGGTTCTAAATATGTCCCTTGTTTTTTAAGCTAAAGAAGTCCCCTTTATTTTTCATAAGTTCTTCAAATGATCCCTGTTCAACAATCCGTCCTTGTTTAAATACAAGAATACAATCAAACTTCTTTAGTGTTTCGTCAAAATATTTATGTGTTACATATAATACAGTTTCTTCTTTTAAATCCAATATTCGATTTTCAATTTCGATGGCCGTCTGTGCATCTAGACTTGCTGTTATTTCATCACACAAAAGTACCTCTTTTAAATGTGCCATTGTACGCGCAATCCCTATTCGTTGAACTTGCCCACCAGAAAGATTACTTCCGTCCTCACAAATATTCTGGTCTAATTTAAATTCTGATAAATCTACAAATTTCATACATTTTAACAGTGTTTCATCTGTTTGTACAAGCTCCATATTCAAGTTATTTCGGATCGTGTCATCAAATATATGACTTTCCTGATGAATCATAGAAACATTCTTAGAATCCAAAACACTCACATTTCCTTTTTGAACTGGATAATATCCTAAAATCAATTTTAAAATTGTAGATTTCCCAGAGCCACTCGGACCAACAATCGCATACTTTTTCCCCTTTTCAAATTTGAAAGATAAATCGTCAATAATCATCTTACTTTCAGTATAGCCAAAAGATACATGTTCCAAATAGATATTTCCATCATAGTTCGATACAAACTTATTTGCCTGTCCATGAGAATCGATAATATTCAGTAATTTCGAATTCACGTCCGACACCGACTTAAATCCAGCAAGATTGCTTGAAATATCATTTAAATTCGAAATAAAATTATTAGAAACATTTACAATTGGCATCATATATATCATATCTAAATGTCCATATAATATCATCAATCCAATCACCAACATGAAAATCAATTGAAAAGTGGCCGCAATACAATTAGCCCAGTTTCCCGTCAAAGATATTGCCATATTTACATTTCTTTGTTTATATTCCATGTTTTCAATCCATTCTTTTCCTTTATCCACGAACTGTTTTAGAACGCCCAAATCCAATATGATATCGAAATTTTGAAATATCTCCTTTAATTTTGAATTATATATACCTGAATAAGAAGACAATTGGTTCGAATACTTTTTCAATCTTTTTTCCATCATCTTCGGCACCAAAAGTGTTGCTACTGCAATCACAACCATCATGAGTCCTACAAATACATGGATGCGAAGAATGTATATTAAAATAATAACAGACACAATGATATCGACAATCATACTTAATATTGGATAAAAGTAATATTCATCTACCATTTTTATATCATTGGTAAATAGAGACAACTGATTTCCTATCTTCTCTTTTTTAAACGTAGAATACGATTGATTCATCAAACTAGAATAGAGATCTTCACCCAAATCTGTTTTTAATTTTTTCCTATAAGTTGACTTCATTATTGAATTAATAGAAGTCGTCATCAATGTATATACAAGAAATAAAACACTGGCAAAAAGACATGTACCCGCTTTTTCAAAATGATTATTAAATGCAACATCCGATATTAATTGGATTACATACGCCAAAAACAAAGGTACAACACCCGCAAATAAACTAGTACACAGTGTACCTAAAATATTTTTATTTATCAATATATATCGACACATTCTCATCCATCCCCTACTTATTTTAATAGTATATACCTATCACATCCCGTTATCTTTCTTTTTTAACAATTTGCTTCAACAATTGATTCTTCTATACATATATGAAAAATGTTAAAATTAAGTGAATTATGAAGTGAGGAATACTATGCATTATTTAAAGATCAATGATTCCGATAAAAAGAAAATTGGATACCTAATCCATCTATATCGAACTCAACAATTTAAACATCTATCACAAAATTCTTTTTTGTTAAATGAGTATAATGAGCCAATATGCACTCGACAAACACTTAATAAAATAGAACAGGGTGTTATTATTAAAAATGATTCTATTTATGAAGAATTGCTAAAAAAGGTGAATCTAAAATTCAATACGGATTATTGTATTGAAGAATTCCTGCCAACTTCCATTTTTTCTGATTTATTAAATGCTTGCGATTATTATAATTTAGAAAAGCTTATATCCATCTCTGAATCCTATATAAAACAATTAAATCCATTCAAAGAATACATTTTCTTTCATGAATACTACGAATGTTTCAAATGGATCTACACCTATTATTCCTCATTTGAACTTCCGACTCTTCAAAGCACTGAATATATTATTTCCCTAAAAAACATTATCAATTCTAACCTCTATGAAGTCATGATGGATCTAGTTTTTAAAAAACGAACAATTAGTGGAATTTATGATTTTCCTACTTTGATTTTAAAAATTCAAACAGCATGATTAATCGTGGAAACCATATGATGATTTTATATAATCAATCCAAATTGTCTGAAATGCTTGATTATTGTCAAGATTTAGAAAAGGAATATTCCAGTAAAAACAATTATATTCGTCTTCTCGACATTTATTCTCTAAAAGGATTTGCCTTTTCAAATACAGAAAAAGAAAAATTTGAAAAATTAGTTTCTCAAATAAATCATACAGTAGAAGCACACAATTCAAACATACCTAAAATTAAAATATCTCAACTTCTAAAGAATATCGGTCTACAAGCCTTTAGATTGATATGTACGATATAGCCATAAATTATCTTGAACAATATATAGCTATGGATTCACCTTATGCGAATATTGTAGGTATTGATTTATGCATTTCTTATCAAAAGACAAATAAAATCAATCAACTTAAATCCTTTATACAATCTAAAGAAGTATACAAAGGTGATAGCCAATACGAAAATCTTTTGAACTACTTCATTTTGAAATATAAATATCAAACTGACAATGATGAACTATCCTATTTTATAGTGAATAAAGTACCTATTATAATCGATAATACTATGGGGAAATATAAACAATTCTTTTATGAAGAACTAAATATGCTTGTCGAACAAACCAAGCGTTATAAAGACTTGAAAACATATTTAGATTCAACCAGTGATATGTTACCAATTTGAAAAAGCGGAAATCGAACGAGTAATTATTTATCAAACTAATAATAATATTAGATATAAAATACATATTCAATTTCTCATCAAGAACATTCTCTCTATATTATCACCAACAAAGATTATTGAATGATTATTGATTTACTTGTTACAAAGGAACTATAATAAACATGTTGAAAAATGGGGAGCTGAGTGGCTGAGAGTAGGTTCGACCTTGACCCTGAAACCTGATTTGGATAATGCCAACGTAGGGATGATATCTTTATTGTATGTTAGCTGCAGATTAGGTTTTTCTGCAGCTTTTTGTTTTTTGATCAGAATATGGCGGCAAATTGGGGGCACCACCTTATGTCGCATTAAAAAAGTAATGCAGGAAGGAGATAGAAAATGAAAACAGCATTAACAATCGCTGGAAGTGATTCCAGCGGAGGCGCTGGTATCCAGGCGGATATCAAAACAATGTGCGCAAATCACGTATTTGCGACGAGTGCAATTACAGCACTAACGGCACAGAATACATTAGGTGTTACAGGAATTATGGAAGTAACACCAGAATTTCTTGGGGAGCAGCTGGATGCAGTCTTTACAGATATTTATCCAGATGCTGTGAAGATTGGAATGGTTTCTAGTTCTGATCTGATTCGTATGATTGCTTCAAAACTGCAGGAATATAAGGCAGCTAATATTGTTGTGGATCCGGTGATGGTCGCAACAAGCGGCGCAAAACTTATTAGTGATGATGCAATTGAAACATTGAAAAAAGAATTGTTGCCTTTAGCAACAGTCATTACACCAAATATTCCAGAAGCAGAAGTTCTAGCGGATATGAAGATTGCAAATGAAGAAGAAATGATTATCGCTGCTGAAAAAATTTCTAAGAAATTTGGATGTGCAATTCTGGTAAAGGGTGGTCATCAAATCAATGATGCAAATGATCTGTTGTATAGAGATGACGCATATACATGGTTTCATGGAAAACGTATTAACAACTCTAATACACATGGAACAGGATGTACATTATCCAGTGCTATCGCATCCAATCTTGCAAAGGGATATGATTTGGATACATCTGTAAAACGTGCAAAGGATTATATTTCTGGAGCATTGAATGCGATGCTTGATCTTGGTAAGGGATCTGGACCAATGGATCATTCATTCGCAATTAATAATGAATATGCAAAGGAGAATGTTCAATGAAAAAAACTTCTTTGTTTGAAAATGCATTGATCTGGTTTGGTGCAGGTGTTTCTATTGCAGAAATACTGACAGGTACATATCTTGCACCTTTAGGATTGAAAAATGGTATTTTAGCCATTGTGGCTGGACATGTCATTGGCTGTATCTTATTGTTCCTGGCTGGTGTTATTGGTGGGAAAATGCGCTTAAGTGCGATGGATTCTACAAAGATGAGCTTTGGACAGAAAGGTTGTCTTTTGTTTGCGGCATTAAATGTACTGCAGCTTGTTGGATGGACAGCAATCATGATTTATGATGGTGCACTTGCGGCAGATGGTATTATGCATACAGGTGCATGGATCTGGTGTTTGATTATTGGTATCTTGATTCTTGTATGGATTGGTGTTGGTATTACAAACCTTGGAAAAATCAATACAGTTGCGATGGTTGCTTTATTTGTTTTGACTTTAATGCTTAGCAAATTTATCTTCTTTGATGGAAACAATGCAGTTGTATGTACAGAAGCAATGACGTTTGGTGCAGGTGTTGAACTTGCAATTGCGATGCCTTTGAGCTGGCTGCCTTTGATCAGTGACTATACACGTGAAGCGGAAGATCCTGTGAAGGCTAGTTTAGTTAGTAGTATTGTGTATGGAATCGTTAGCTGCTGGATGTATTTGATTGGTTTAGGTGCGGCTTTATTTACAGGAGAATATGATATTGCACAAATCATGTTGAAAGCAGGTTTGGGTATTGCGGGATTATTGATCATTGTATTCTCTACAGTTACAACAACATTCCTGGATGCTTATTCTGCAGGTATTTCTAATGAATCTATCGTGCCAAAGTGGAATGGAAAACACGTAGCAATGGTTGTAACTGTTGTTGGTACAATTGCGGCAATTGTATATCCAATGGATAATATTACTGATTTCCTGTATTTGATTGGTTCTGTATTTGCTCCTATGATTGCAATCCAGATTGCTGATTTCTTTATTTTAAAGAATGATAAAAGAAATGTAGAATTTGATGTACTGAATCTTGTATTATGGCTTGTCGGATTTGTTGTGTATCGCTGTTTTATGCAGATTGATACACCTGTTGGAAATACAATTCCATGTATGATCATTACAATTCTGTTAAGTGTTGTAATTCACAAGATTATCAAAAAGAACAATTAAAATATAGATTTATGAAAAAATGAAAAAGGATGGAATGGAATTCTTGAAAATGGACTTTATTCGATCCTTTTTATATCGACGGTACATATTTGCTTCAGTATAGTTGAAGTATCAAAGGCAATGACGAAGACGCTGTTTTGCTAAGAAACTAATAAGAGAGTCCGACATTTGGTGAAAGCGGATAGTGGAAACAAAATCAGTAAATCACTTCTGAGCTTGTGTGCTGAAATATAGTAAGTATACACTTAATAAATCACGTTACAGGTTTCGGACTTGTTGGAGTCTAGTAGAGTGGCATAGTTTTCTATGCAAATTGAGTGGTACCGCGGATATCAGATTCGTCTCATGTTTTGGGATGAATCTTTTTTTGTGTGCTGGAGGAAAAAATGAAATTAAACGAAAAGAATATGGTGGTTATCCGTTTTATGTTGTTCTCACTGTTCTTTGGAGCTGGAAGTTTAATCTTTCCACCATTCTTAGGACAAAATGCAGGGGAACATACGTTTACTGCGATGGCTGGTTTTTTATTAACAGCGATTGTATTGCCAGTGCTTGGTGTCATTGTTGTTGCTAGATTTGATGGATTAGATAAGTTAAGTGGAAAAGCTGGAAAACGTTTTGCATTCATATTTACAGTATTGATTTATCTTTCTATTGGACCTGGTCTAGGTATTCCGCGTGCAGCTTCTGTTCCGTTTGAAATGGCAGTTTCACCATATTTGCCAAACGATGCAAATCGTACGCTATGGATGGTTTTATACTCTGCTCTTTTCTTTCTTGTTGCGTTATGGCTGTGTTTGAATCCTGGTAAACTTGTACAGCGTATTGGAAGGGTATTAACACCTAGCTTATTGATTTTGCTTGTTCTTTTGTTTATCAGTTTTGTGACAAAAGGAAATATCAATGTTGCGCCTGCCTTGTATGCTGGTATATTTTCAGGCAGTATCTTAGCAATTGTATATATGATGCTTTCTTATATGGGAATGTGTTCCTCTGGTGTATATGCAGTACAGGAAAATGGTGCATGGACTTTGAGGTGCATTGTGCAGCAGGTGTTTGGTGATGGAGGTGCAATTCTTTTGGCAGCAATCTTTACATTAGCTTGCTTAACAACCTGTGTTGGTTTAATTAATTCCATTTCTCAATTCTTTTCTATCTTATTTAAGAACTTTGTAGAAATCTACCTAGAGTCAATGGAACATCGTATTAAAGAAAATACGTTGATGACTAAACAAAATATCTTTTATCATCATATCGTTCCCTATCTTGGTGAAATGAAACTAGATGAAATTACTCCAAAAGATATTATCCATTGGCAAGATCAAGTCATGAAAGATAACAACTATAAACAGACGTATCTTAAAACGATCCATAATCAACTCAGTGCTTTATTTAATTATGCTGTTAGATTTTATGGATTAAAAAACAACCCTGCTAGACTTGCCGGTAACATGGGTAAAGAAGAAGTTGGTGAAATGAAATTCTGGACTAAAGAAGAATATCTTACCTTCTCTAGAGCAATGATGAATAAAGAAGAAAGTTATCATGCATTTGAAATTTTGTATTGGTGTGGCATACGTCTTGGTGAGCTACTTGCCTTAACAGCTGAAGATTTTGATTTTGAAAAGAAAACTTTAAGAATCAACAAATCCTATCAGCATATTAAAGGTAAAGATGTTATCACAACGCCTAAAACCAGAAAAAGTAATCGTGTATTAACACTTCCTGATTTTCTATCCGAAGAAATGCAAGATTATATCTCTAGACTCCCCTACTTAAAAGTTGATGATCGTATCTTTACAATCACTAAATCTGGTCTACATCATGAAATGGATCGAGGATGCAGAGAAACCGGTGTTAAAAGAATACGTGTCCATGATTTAAGACATTCCCACGTATCTATGCTGATTGAAATGGGATTTAGTGCTGTAGATATCGCAAATCGTGTTGGACATGAAAGTGTTAAAGTAACCTATCGATACGCACATATGTTTCCTAATAAAGATCTAATGATTGCTAAATAATTAAACATTTCAAGAAATGGTGAAAAAGACGAGCAAGAAAAATCTAGATCAGAAAGGACGTTTGAGAAATAAAATTATTTCTTTCAGAATGTCAAAAGAGGAAGCAGAACTATTAGATAGAAGAGTACTGATGTCCGGACTTACAAAACAAGATTTTATAGTCAATTCATTACTCGGAAAAGAGATAGACGTATATGGCAATCCATATGTATTCAGAAGCCTACAAGATGAACTTATTAAGTTTATCAAACTTTATGGCAAAGGATTGGAAGATGAAAATGATGATGAAATGCTTGAATTAACACTAAAAACGATACTTGCGATGCGAAAAAAAGGAAAGACAGAAGTTTATCCTGTATAAGCAAACTCTCACGATTTACGAACCTGTAAACCGTGGTTAACCTCCGGTTAACAAATTGGGCTTTTTTAACCAAAATCACCCTATTTTGACTCAAAAAATAGTCAATTTTCGTGATTTTTGCCTGAATTTTTGAAAAAGCGTCAATTTTGGACCCTTATGAAAGCCTTTAGTTAAGGTCCCAAATACAAAATACGTTTTCAAAACGTTTTCAGCACCACTTGAGGCATTAAAAAAGCCCTTGAATAAAGGACTTTTTCAACTTTTGATATTATTCGAACTCGATTTTGTGTACTTTTAAATCCATACAGTATATACATCATATAGCCATTTATACAATTATTTCCTGTATTATTTTATATTCCAAATCTTTTTTTGTATATTATGTACTCATTTTGGAGTCACTGTGAGTACATATTGAGTACAAACCATTTCATTCTAACAATACATACAATTAAAATATTGTTTCACTCAATTTCTAACATTTGACTCATCAATTGTTTTATTATTTCTAAATTTGTAGAAAACTCAATATGACTCGCATATTTATATTTACGACAATAATTCTTCCATAAATTCTGCAACGTTGAATCTTCACTTATTGAGCATAATATTTCTTCATAATGCTCCAATAAAGAAAGTGTCTCTCTTTTTCTACATGTTTTATCAAATGCCAATGATAAATCATTATAGTTTATTTGATCGTTATAACGATCAAATAAAGTCGTTACATCATAAAAATCACGCATACGTGTATTCAACAATCCTCTAGAAAGAATTGTTTGAATTTTTTCTGCAAGTATTGTCTCTAAATTATATGACCACAGTTGTATTGATTTGTCTTCTAACAACAACGGATATTCATATCTTATTTCTCTAGGTATAATCACATCACCTGTTGATATATCTATTTTGATTAGCACTATTAAATTTTCTAATTTTGCATCCATATGAATTCTTATTCCTGGATACTCCATATTGTCCATGATGTCAGATACATCATTTAAGATAAATTCAATGTGATCATCAAGAGAAATATCTTTAATTTCATTTACAATCCTTGTGGTTTCTTCTTTAGTTAAATCAAAATTACGTATTGTTGTATCAATATCCATAGTCGATCGCATCGATATACCAATCATAGAAGTAACCAAGATTCCACCCTTAACAATGAAATCGTCTTTATATTTAGAATACGTTATTCTTTCAAGAAAACGCTCCATCATATAAATACGTAACAAAGTTATAGGATCCGATCCATTTTGTTTGGCGACATTTTTAATTCTACCTTTTATTTGTGCTGGAGTTAGATACATTACAATAAAACCTCCATATATTGTCTAATTATCTTTTCAATTCGAAATGCTTTTGCATACACCATTAAACAATTCAGATCTTTATCACTTCTTTGTAAATAAGTTTTAATTGCCATATTAAAATCCTGAATTTCGAAATTACGTCTACTTCTCACTAAATCACAAATTGTTCTTTCCAAATCATACATTGGGATTTCATGACCAAATTGATTTGTGATTGTAGTCTTTCCTAGATCCAAAAGCTCCTTTTTTACAGTATAAACCTTGTAACCTGAATTTGTTAAAGCAGAAGGATTATACCCACTATAAATTGTAATACAATGCACAAAAGGTTCTCGATCAACCAGACCATAATAATATAAGGCATCATCATGAGAAATAACTCCTTTTGGACAACGCTGTGACAAAACATAAGCTTCATCTTCCAACACATCTTTTGAAATATAAATACCTGGGCCAACTTTTTCCATACAATTCCTTTTTATAAAATTATAAATAGACTGTCTCGATACATTCACATTCTTTAATTTTTTAACATTCAAAACCTCAATTTTTTTAGAATCCATTACTCCTTCCACACTCTCACCGCCTTTTACATTCTTGCTAACATTATACTTTATATTAGCAAGAATGTAAATCGACTTCAATTTATTTAATTATTCATATCCAATAATTTATGTACTCATTTTGTACTCACGGACAAATTGGCATATAAAAAAAGCCTTATATAAAGGATTTTTGATGTTTATTGAATTATTCGAGCTCGGAAAAGAAAGTTATAACGTAAACGTTATTGTTTACTATATATACGCAAATTACAGTATTTATTTACAATTAACATGTATTATATATCTTAACTATTTCTATTGGTATCATTTTGGTAGCAGCTAGATACCTACAAGCAAATCTAAATATGGTTTAAATTATTTCACATGTATTCTCTTTTAAAAGCTACTATTTAAGTACTCTTCCACATCCATTATTTTGAGATTAATATGTCAAAGTAACTTCCCAATAACCATTTTTCGGCAATCCATGTCGTATAAGAATACCAAGCTCTTTTAATTTCTTAATATTACTTTCTATATTTCGCCTGGCAATACCTATTCTATCAGCCAGTTTAATAGCCGATAATTGATTATCTTCCAAAAGCAGTTTAATAATCTTTTTCTGCGTATCGTTAAGTTCTATTTGTTGTTCTATTCCCGATACTTCTCCGATGCTTCTCCGATGTCTCCGCTTTCTTCCATCATCGGAAATAAATTACGGAATAATTCTACACGAAACATATTATCGAACTCCTGAAATCTAGGTTTCTAAAGTCCATACTCTTCAGCAGCGTTCAGGATTCTTTTTATTCCACTTCCCCATGCCTCAACGAGTCCCATTTGGCTAAATATATTGGCAATGCTTTATTACGAATTTTCGAATGACCATTCATGACTTCCTCATAAGTCAATCCGTTATATAAGCCTCCCGGAGATGTCACTTCCAACCTGTCATCATAAATTGCAACCTGAATACAAGATTCATCCAACAGGTTACGATGGCAATGGGCATTAATGATCATTTCTCTGATTGCTTCCGGTGGTAACTCATATCTCTCTTTTCGCACCAATCCGTCGATTGTTGCTCCGAGTCGAATGTTTCTCAATACAAAATCTACAGCTTCTTCGATTTGTGTATAAATCGGTCCTTTAAATGAAAGTGCAAAAAGTATTATTCGTGAGTTGTCAAAAAAACAGCTTATCCATTTCATAGGATCACCTAAAAACGGTGGATACCATATTATCTCTGAAGAGTAATAATTCCAGCAAATGGTCCAGTAAATCTTATTATATAATATAAATCATCAGGAACAAGTTCTCTATATTATTAATATCATTTTAGTAACAAAACAACCTATAAGTATATAAAATGCTTATATAAGGCATTTTTATATGTATAACTCATAAACTTTAGATATTGTTTAACTTAATGACATTGTCTCCTATTTTTATTTATACTTCTATCACACTAAACTCTTTATATTCATTTCGATACAAATGATCTGTAAAAACAATTGTCTTTCCAGATTTCTTCAGATATTCAAATATTTTTTCTCTAAGTTTAGAATCCACACTCATAAAATTATTATCTATTAAGATGATTTTTGCATCGGTTAATAGTGTTCTCATTAACACCATTCTAAATTGTTGACCTCCAGATAAATTGTCATTTCCTACATGTTCATTTGGAATATCTTCTAAAAACGAATTATCATAATCCATATCTTGATTTAAACAAATATTTTCCTTTTTAGATACATCCATTAAATGATAATTTTCTAGCAACATGACAGAATTCGGCAACTGGGTATTTATATATTCTAAGCTCATACTTTTTCCTGATCCATTTTTTCCAATCAGAACATTAATTGAATTATATTCTATTTTTGACAATATAGAATCATCTATAACAATTCTTCTTTCTTTTTTATTTTCAATTTTCTTATAGAAATCTTGATATATACTTTCGTACTTTGTAATGAAACTATCAATGTACTCATATAAATAGCTAAAGAGGATAAATCAAATGAATAGGTAATGAACAAGACATATGCCCTGGTGATAATGTTTTGAAATGCATATACCAAAAAATGGTTACTATCAAATTACAATCGGTTACAGCACTTGAAAAGGTAGAAAATAAGCCTTTAAATACAGAAAATTTAAACCCAATACATTTTTGTTGATTTACAATTTCATCCAGACTGTTAGAATAATCATCTTCTTTTCGGCTCACTCGAATCTCTCTGGAATGTTTTAATAAGTTTAACAATTCTTCAGAAAATCTATTACTATATTCTTTTGATTGGATCGAATATTTCTCCACACTTTTTTTATCAATGAATTTAAACCAATCGCAAGAATTGGAAACAAAGTAACAAATGCAGTTAAATTTATATCAATACGTCCCAAAATAACAATTACAATAATTCCATATATTAAATTGCATGCTGTATCAATCATATATGAAATAGTTCCAACAATTTCGTTCACATCTTCATTCAAAGCATTTATAAATTCACCCTGTTTTGCTTCAATCTCAGATTGTTCTAAGTAGCATAAGCTTTTTATACATAAAGTTTGCCCATTTATGTTGAGCCGTTATATCCACTTTGGCACCAATCAAAATACAGACTATTCGAATCAACACCAAACCACATACGCAACTAGCGATAAAGATTGTATTATCCCCATCAAAGTATGTTTGAATCAATAATCCAATCAAAATAGGAAGATTATGTGCAACAAGCCAAATCACAACATCAAGAAAAAAGTACAGTTTACTCGATTTAATAACATCAATCATATTTACAAATCCTCCATGGATATAGTCGAATCACAAAATTGCATGACTTCTTTTTCATGCGTAACTACAATTATGATCTTTTTCATTTCTTTAAATTTATAAAATGCATTTTTTATCTTATCCATATCCACATAACTAAAAATTTCATCCAATATAATTACAGATTTACTACTCATTAATGCTTTATATAAGTATAAATACTGCAATTGTCCTTTCGATAATTCATCATTCAATGTATAGCCCAAGTCGTTTTCTATCTTTTCTCGACTATATCTATGATATGGATCCACGATTTCATATGGATTCATATTCTTTTCATTCTGTCCAATATACTCTATTTCCTTTAACGTTTCTTTTTCTTTATATTCATTCAATCCTACGTTGTTTATGTATATCGTTCCTGACTGTGGCTCGTATAAATGTGCAATTAAGTTAATTAATGTTGATTTACCACTACCACTAGGACCAATTAACCCATATATATTTCCATTTTCAAAATGCAGTGAACAATCCTTCAAAACAAGATTCTCATTGTATCCAAAATGAACATGATCCAAATCGATACAGCAAATATTACCATTCAATAATTTTGTTCCAAAATGTAACTTACTCTTAATTTTCAACAATGCGAATACTCTTTCTTGCGCTTTCTTTGCAGATGGAATATTTCTCCATTTGCGTACGTAATTCATAAATCGGGTCATCTAATAAATCAATATAATAAACAAACAATAAATAAACTTAAATTTATATTTGTG
>ENA-OQCS01000620-OQCS01000620.1-human-gut-metagenome-genome-assembly--contig:-NODE-620-length-19786-cov-2.922020_pt1 | contig 19786 bp, 18 predicted proteins | sample MGYA00242757_ERZ504575 | MGnify/ENA primary metagenome ERZ504575 (study PRJEB26092, sample SAMD00036297) | human gut metagenome | host: Homo sapiens | study: EMG produced TPA metagenomics assembly of... | reverse complement strand
CCGCGTAGGCGATGCAGCCCTCACCATCTGCAGTAGTGGCAACCTTTCTTGGCGCATCGGCGACGAGGCTCTTGTCTCAGGTACAGGTTCATGGGTTCCTAGCCTCCAGAAGGAGAAGGTATCTCAGTGCCTGGTAGCAACGGGCGAAGTACTCAATGGCGTTAAACCTTCTATGGAGAGCGGATTCCACCTCGGTGTACTCCGTGAGCGTCCTGACTGCGACGTGGTTCTCCACTTCCAGTCTCCTTTTGCAACAGCAGTGGCTTGCATGCAGGAAACTCCGAAGGACTTCAATGTAACAGCAGAGGTTCCATGCCACGTAGGCAAGGAAATCCCTGTGATTCCTTACTATCGTCCTGGTTCTCCAGAATTGGCAGCAGCTGTCATCGCAGCTTGAAGGATCACAACTCAGCTCTCTTGCTGAAGCACGGACAGGTAGTTTGCGGCAAGAATTTCGACGAGGTGTTCGAGCGTGCCATGTTCTTTGAGATGGCTTGCAGAATCATCGTTCAGAGTGGCGGCAAATACACCACACTGACACCGGAAGAAATCGACGATCTCGAGGTTTACGTTTTAGGTAAGAAACAATAAGCCTCTATCCTCTATTTGAGAGAAGCGGTAGGAGAGAAAGCTGCCCGCTACGGGCACTCTCCTACCGCTTTTTATACGAAACAACTTTTATCTACCCAAACATTTAGAATAACTATGATTTATCTAGCTATAGATTTCGGTGGAGGCAGCGGACGAGTGATTGCTGGGAAACTGGAAAACGGCAAGCTCGAAATGGAACTCATCCATCGTTTCCCTAACCGACAGGTAAGATTAGGCAACCACGTCTATTGGGATTTCCTCGCCCTTTTCGAGGATATGAAGACGGGTCTGAAAATGGCAGGAGCCAAGGGATTCAAGGTGGATGCATCGCCATCGATACCTGGGGAGTGGATTTCGGTCTCATCGACCAGGACGGCAACCTTCTGGGCAACCCGGTATGCTATCGCGATGCCCGTACCAAGGGAATGCCGGAAGAAGTGTTCAAGCAGATTGATCCATCAGCACATTATGCCATCAACGGCACACAGGTGATGGAAATCAATACCCTCTTCCAGCTATACAGTCTGAAGAAAGCCAACAGTCCACAGTTGGAGAAGGCTGCGCATCTGCTTTTCACCCCAGATCTCTTCAGTTACTATCTCACAGGCGAAGCCAACAATGAATATACCATCGCATCCACATCAGAACTCCTGAATGCAACCACCAAGGACTGGGACTGGGAAACCATCGACCAGCTGGGGCTTCCACGCCACATCTTCGGCAAAATCGTGATGCCGGGCACCGTAAGAGGAAAGCTGCGCCGCGACATCGCAGAGGAAACCGGACTCGGAGAAGTAGATGTCATCGCTGTAGGTTCTCATGATACAGCCAGTGCGGTAGCAGCCGTACCAGCCACAGAAGATGAATACCCGATGGCATTCATCAGTTCAGGAACCTGGTCGCTTCTGGGTGTTGAGATAGAAAAGCCAATCCTTACCGAGGAAGCCCGAAAGGCAGAGTTTACCAACGAGGGTGGCATCGCGGCCGCATCACCTTCCTGCAGAACATCACAGGTCTCTGGATCATGCAGAGACTGATGGCAGAATGGAAGGAGAATGGCGAGGAACAGCAGTTCGACATCATCCTTCCTCTGGCAGAAGAAGCTCATATCAATGCCATCATCCCTGTGGACGACGCTGCGTTCCAGAATCCGGCATCCATGCAGCAGGCTATCATCGACTACTGCGCCACCCATCAGTTGCAGGTTCCTCAGACCAAGGCAGAAATCGTGCGCTGCGTACTCCAGTCGCTGGCAGCCAAGTATGCCGAGGCTACCGCTCACCTCAACGAGATGTTACCACAGCCAATCAAGTGCATGCACATCATCGGGCGGCGGCTCACAGAACAAGTTACTCAACCGTCTCACCTCCGAAGCATTGGGCGTTCCAGTCATTGCGGGTCCTATAGAGGCTACGGGTATGGGCAACATCCTGACCCAGGCACTTGCCAAGGGAGAAATCAAGGATATCGACGAGCTGAGAGCGTGGTAAGACAAAGCATCTGATCCATCCGAATATTTACCTACAAACATAAACGCAGACAATATTAACCTGAAATATGGAACAAAAAAAGAAAGAATCAATCCTGATGAAAGACGGGGTGAGCTACCTCGTACCTTTCATATTAATCACATCGTGCTTTGCACTGTGGGGATTTGCCAATGATATCACCAATCCGATGGTGAAGGCATTCTCCAAAATCTTCCGAATGTCATCTACGGATGGTGCACTGGTACAGGTAGCCTTCTACGGCGGTTACTTCGCCATGGCTTTCCCTGCCGCTATCTTCATCCGCCGCTTCTCCTACAAGGCAGGCGTACTGCTGGGATTAGGACTCTATGCCTTCGGTGCATTCCTCTTCTATCCGGCAAAATGATGGGCGAATATTATCCATTTCTCCTCGCCTACTTCATCCTGACCTGCGGACTCTCCTTCCTGGAGACATCGAGCAACCCTTACATTCTGTCGATGGGAACGGAGGAGACGGCAACACGCCGACTCAACCTGGCGCAATCGTTCAACCCGATGGGTTCGCTGCTCGGTATGTATGTGGCGATGAACTTTATCCAGGCAAAACTCAACCCGCTTGATACGGCTGGGCGCGCCAATCTCTCAGCTAGCGAATTTGAGGCAATCAAGGAATACGACCTTTCGGTACTGATCAATCCATACCTGATTATCGGTCTGGTCATCCTCACCATCTTCTTCGTCATCCTGTTTACCAAGATGCCGAAGAACAGCGAGAAAGACAACAAGATCAACTTCGTGCCTACCCTTCGCCGCATCTTCCGCATGCCTCACTATCGTGAAGGCGTATTCACCCAGTTCTTCTATGTGGGCGCACAGATTATGTGCTGGACCTTCATCATCCAGTATGGTACCCGCATCCTGATGCAGGAAGGGATGGCAGAGATTGATGCCGAGGTCACCTCGCAGAAGTTCAACATCATTGCGATGGTACTGTTCTGCTGTTCCCGTTTCATCTGCACCTTCATCCTCCGCTTCTTCAACGCAGGACAGTTGCTGATGATATTGGCGATAGCAGGTGGCTGCTTCACAGCCGGCGTCATTGCCCTTCACAACATCTGGGGTCTCTACTGCCTGGTAGCAGTCAGTGCCTGCATGTCATTGATGTTCCCTACCATCTATGGTATAGCCCTGAGGGGTCTTGGCGATGATGCCAAGTTTGGTGCAGCCGGTCTCATCATGCAATCCTGGGCGGTAGTGTCCTGCCACCTTTGCAGGCATCCATCATCGATATGCATACCGTATTCGGAATGCCATCTACCAATGCATCGTTCATTCTTCCATTCATCTGTTTCGTGGTGATTGCCATCTATGGATATCGCACAAAGTTGCGCAGCATTGGCAAACTTTTTGGTTAAATCGAGTAAGCAGTGGCCGTTTGTTATCGGTCACAGCTTATTTTTTAGTTAAATAGTCTTAAAGATAAAAAAATTCCCCAACTTTTTCTATATCAATTAATACTTTTTACGTAATTTTGCCAAAAATCAAAAGAGACTTACCAACCTAGATAATTAATAAAAGAAAATCAGATTGTAAGTGAGTACAATAAACATCTCAGGCAAGAACAATTAAATATAAATAGTTATTCATTACATTAAAAGTTTGTATTATGGCAAAAACTAACAAAACAATGAATCTGGCATTCGCCTTGATGGTTGGTTCTGCTGGTGCTGCTTACGCAGGTATTCCTGCCGTGAACAGCGTACAGAACGTACAGCAAGACGAGACATGTACAGGTATCGTCAAGGATGCTACTGGCGAAACTGTCATTGGTGCTTCTATTCTCGTGAAGGGAACGACTACAGGTACTGTTACCGACCTGGATGGTAACTTTGAACTCAAGGGTGTCAAGAAGGGTGCGGTACTCCGTATCTCTTACGTTGGATATGAGACCCAGGAAGTTGTCTTCAACGGAAAGCCACTCAATGTAACCTTGAAAGACGATGCGAAAAGCCTCAACGAGGTCGTAGTAACCGCTTTGGGTATGAAGCGCGAAACAAAGGCGCTTGGTTATGCAGTTACTGAATTGAAAGGAGAAAATCTTGATAAGAACTTGGTAAACCCTGTATCAGCTTTGCAGGGTAAGGTTGCCGGTGTGGATATCTCGGGTTCTGATGGTGGACTCTTCGGTTCTGCCAAGATCCTGATTCGTGGTGCTTCTACCTTGAGCTCCAACAACCAGCCTATCTATGTTGTTGACGGTGTTATCCTGACAACGGCGTTAAGAATGGTGATGCAGACTGGAGCCAGAACGATACTGACTGGGGTAATGAATTGAAGAACTTGAACCCAGACGATTTCGAGAGTGTATCAGTTTTGAAGGGTGCTGCCGCTACAGCTCTTTATGGTTCCCGCGGTTTGAATGGTGCGGTCGTTATCACTACTAAGAGTGGTAAGGGCAAGAAGGTCTCGGCATTAACTTCTCTCAGACATTCGGTATCGATCACGTATATGGTGGTCCAGACTTCCAGAATGTTCGTGGTGATGGTTATATGTCAGGATATGCAAACTTTAAGTCTTCTGGCAATATGCAGGATACCGACTCTTTCTACCTGAACGCAGACGGCAAGCGCTCTGTAGCATTTCCAGATGGAGGTGGCGGTGTGTCTTGGGGTCCTAAATTCGATGGACAGCCTATCGAGTTCTACGACTATTCAACAGTGAACTATTCACCATATAAGAACAACTTTACAGATGCATACGATGATGCCTTCAACACCAATACCAACATTGCCGTATCTGGTGCCAACGACAAGACATCTTTCTATACATCTATGTCATACAAGTATGCCAATGGTACTACACCAAACAACTCATTCTCCCGTTTGTCTTTGATGGCTAAGGCATCTCACAAGATTACAAACAAGGTAGAACTTGAGGCAGGCATCACTTTTGCCAACTCTAATCCTAAGCAGGGTGGCATGACTAACTTCGGTGAGTGCTTCATTGATGGTACATTCAGCCGTATGTATGATACCCGCTATTGGAGATCACGCTATAAGGGCTCTCATGGAGGCTTGGCAAGCACAGCATATAATGACGAATATGGTAATGCACCTGGACGTGGTGTATGGTGGAGCATCTATGAGAATGAATATTCTCAGAAAGAAACTTCTGTACGCCCTAACGTGAAGGTTACTGCCGACTTGACAAATTGGCTGAAGTTCTCTGCCGAAGGTAACTACAACTACTACTACAAGCGCAGCGAAAGCAAGGAGCTGGGTTCTGGTTACGCCAACGAAGGTGGTGCTTACGGACTTGGACAATATACCAAGGAGCAGACTAACCTGAATGCAAACTTCTCATGGAACAAGGCTGTGAGCGACTTCAACATCAGCGGTTTCATACGTGGAGAGTACTACCACAACTTCCAGCAGGAGAGCAGCATGAAAACCAAGGGTGGCTTGATTGTTCCTGGACAGTATTTCATCGGAAACTCTAAGGAGACTCCTGAAGCTTCTGCCACCATCTCTGGCGAAAAGACCATCATGTCTATTGCAGGTCAGTTGGCGTTGAGTTGGAAGGATCAGGTATATCTGGATGTAACAGGCCGTAACGACTGGTCTTCATCTCTGGTATATACAGATAAGCATGGTAACTTCTCTTACTTCTATCCATCAGTTTCCGGATCATGGTTGATTCACGAGACATTCCGTGGCAAGTTGCCATCTTGGATTTCATTTGCCAAGATCCGTGCATCATGGGCTCAGGTAGGTAATGACACAGATGCTTACAGAATCAACTCTGCATACAACATCTATGGTATTGACAAGACTTATGGCTTGCAGGTACCTGATACCTCTTACGATCCTAACTTGAAGCCTGAGCGTAAGAACTCATGGGAAGTTGGTATCGACTGGCGTTTCCTGAACAACCGCATTGGTATTGATGCTACTTATTATCGTGAGAATACCAAGAACCAGATTATGTCTATCTCGGTTCCTAGCATCTCAGGTTTGAGCAACCAGGTAGTTAACGCTGGTAACATCCAGAACCAGGGTGTGGAGCTTGCATTGAATACAACACCTATCCAGACCAAGGATTGGGAGTGGGATTTGAACTTCACTTACACCAAGAACAAGTCTAAGATTGTGTCTTTGCACGAGAACGTAGCTAACTACATCAGCCTGGTAGGTATGCCTTCATACGGTAACTTCCGTATTGGTTCTGTTGCCAAGGTGGGTGGTGAGTACGGTCTGCTGATGTCAGACGCAACTCCTAACTATGACGAGAAAACCGGTCTTCCTATCCTGGAGACAGCTTCTTACAACGGACGCCATTCCGTTTACTACTCACGCTCAGGCGTAGAGAAAGAGGTAGGTAGCATCCAGCCAGACTTCCTGGGTTCTGTCAATACAACCTTGAAGTACAAGAACTGGTCTTTGAGTGCTTCTCTTGATATGCGCTTCGGTGGTATGGTTGCCATCTATGGTTCTCACTATGGTACCGCTTACGGTTACTTAAAGTCTTCACTGAATGGAACAGATGCCGAGCATGGTGGTATCACCTATACTTCTATCTGGGATGGCAAGCAGTATGATGACGGTATCATTCCTGAAGCAATCATGCCAGGCGGTGTAACCATCAATACTCCAACAGGTGAATATACCATTGCTGAAGGTGGTGAGCTGTATGCCGACTTGGTTAAGAGAGGAATTGTAGATCCACAGCACGCTTCTTCATGGAACTATTGGAACAATTCATGGGGTCGTGCATCCGTATGGAAGAACAATGACTGGTTCCATGAGCTGAATTACATCGCATTGCGTGAGGTTTCCCTGAGCTATCGTATGCCTCAGAGCATCGCCAACAAGATTGGTGCTTCTAACCTCAGCTTCGTTTTGACTGGTCGTAACTTGGGTTACTTGTTGAATTCATTACCAAACAACTTCAACCCAGAGTCTATGCGTGGTACACAGTCTGGTCAGTTCATGATCCGTTCTGTCAGCCCATACACAGCAAGCTATACATTTACAATCAGCGCAACATTCTAATTTTATAAAAATTGAAGATTATGAAATCAAATAAATTAATAATGGCGGCACTCGCAGTTGGTCTGACTTTCACCGCTACCAGCTGCCGAGATGATTTCGCTGAAACAAATACCAATCCATCTGCCGTAACAAAGGGAGAAATCTCTTATTTGTTTGCAGAGGCTGTGAATAAATTCGATCCACAACCATATCTGGAGTACTACTACAATGCTCCTATGAAATACCAGTGGGCAGGAATGGGTATGTCTGCCAGCGGAGCTGGTGAAGGCATTCTGACCTTAACATTGGATGGTGACCAGTCTTGGCAGTATCAAAACGTACTGCGTGTTCTCCGCGCTATGGAGAATCAGTACGAGTCTTTAGACGATAACCAGAAGAAGCAGCAAATTGGCTACGTGAAGGGTGCTCAAATCATGAGCATTTATCTGGGTCTTTTCGGAACCGACCTGTATGGTGATATTCCTTACAAAGAGGCATGTAAAGCTGCCTACGGCGGCACTCTTACCCCTGGATATGACAGTGTAGAAAGCCTGTATGATCTCTGGCTTACACAATTGGATGAGTGCATTTCAGCTTTCACTTCTGACGATGTAATCATCAATCTGAGCAAGACGTAGTTTGCGGTGGTGACAAGGCAAAGTGGGCAAAATTTGCCAATTCCCTGAAGCTTAAAATTGCAGTTCGCCTTTTGGCACAGAATCCAACCAAGCTAAGCAGATGCTGCCGCTGTAGAAAGTGCTTCTTGTGGCTATATGAACACCAATAGTGATGATATCCTTTTCAATAAGGGTGTTAACAAGTTGACTGGTGATGACGGCTATATCAACGACCGCATCTATCACTGGAACGAAGGCTTCACTGGCTGTGTAGGTTCTCAGTCGGTCATCAACTTCATGGTTGACAACAAGGACCCACGTGTACGTTTCTTCTACACCAAGAACCAATGGAACTCCAAGATTATCCAGGGCTACTATGATGCAGGTTTGGAGATTCCAGACTTTATTGAAAAGAACGTAGAATTCACCACTGGTGCAGACGGCAAAAAGAAGTTTGTCAAGTGGAAGGGTATGGGTGAGCCATGGGTACGCTACTATGGTTTGACCGAGGACTGGAACGCACAGCTCGATGCGACAGGTAAATACAAATGGTATTTCCCTTCACAGTATGCTAACGCAGACAAGGAGTTGTACCTCCACAACAAGGAAGGCAAGAATCCACAGGGCTATACTGTGTACTCAACTCTTAACAATATGATGATCATTGGTCGTCGTTATTCTTCTGCATCTCAGGTTGAGGCTGCAACATTGCCAGATGATACCTATACATTCACCACAAAGGATCGCCCTTGGTATGGTTTGTATATGAGTGCAGCAGAGACCAACTTGTACTTGGCTGAGTTTGCTATGCTCAACAATGACGAGGCAAAGGCTAAGAAGTATTATGACAATGCTCTTGCTCTCTCTTGCAACACCTACAATACATTGGCAAAGGACAACCAGGTAGCTTACTACAGCACCGTTACAGGCTGCTTCGGTTACGACAAGGAGAACGAGAAGCCTATCGACTTGCAGGATGGTGAGATTAACAATATGATGCAAAGCGACAAATATGCCTTCACAGGTACAGCTGCAGAAAAATTGGAGAAGATCTACATTCAGGAGATGCTGAACTTCACTCTCTATCCAAATGAGGTTTTCGTAACAGCACGTCGTTCTGGTTATCCAAGTTATAACTCAACAATTCTGCCACGCAAGAGCTATTCTGAGGTTCCTGCCAACAAGATTCCTCGTCGCTTCCCTACTGGTAATATCAGCGAGACTGATATCATGAAGGGTATCAAGACTGAGGCTTACAAGGCACAGGGCTTGACCATCACTACTTCAGGTCTCTACAATGAGGTTCTTGCAACCAGAACGTCTGTGGCAAGACCAGGGTGCTCCAGCATGGGGCGCAGGAAGTGCAAAATAATATTTAAATACATAGGGTATGGGAACACTGATGTGTTCCCATACTTTGTTTTATTCTAATTCTTAATTCAAATGAAAACAAGATTTTTCTTATTGTTCCTTTCTTTCTTGAGTCTTGCAAGTTATGCGCAAAACAAGACGGTACTGCTTTATCCAGAGTATCAGAAGGGAACAATCTATATGAACGGGAATCAGGAAGTAAGAGTTCCGCTGAATTATGATGCAGGCAAGCACTGCGTGATGTATCAGCAAAACGGAGAGAACATGATTCTGATGAATGTCCAGTCGGTAGATAGCATAAAGATTGCTCAAGATCTCTTTTGCAGAATCAAGAACAAATTCTATCAGGTAATCAGTTATCCTCAGGGAAAGCTTCTGATTGACTGGGATCTTGACAAAGTGAATGTGGGTTATAAAGGAGCCTATGGAACAGTATCGCAAGCCCGTTCGCAGTCTGTCAATCTCTCCCTGATGGAAGGACAAGAGTATTCTGCCAATAAACCAGATACCCAACAGGATGTTTACAAAACCAGAAACAACAACAAATATTTTCTGCTGAAGAATGACAAGCTGAGTCATTTCAGCAACAAGAAGTCTTTGCTCAAACTGTTTCCAAACAATCAGAAAGAAATAGAAGAAATCATCAGAAAACACAATACTGACTTCGTGAAAGCCGAAGACATCATTGCCCTTACTGCTGATATTCTCCCATTGCTTCCATAAAACTCCACCCCCTCCATTTCCTAGGTACAACAGAGAAATTCAGCACAAAAATTGCAAGACACTCTTCACCCTTCACCAATCCATTATAATCTTCTGATATACAGAAGCTTTAGTAGGGTGAAAAGTCAGGCAGACTCTTCACCACTCTTCACCCCCTCTTCACCTTATTTATTTTTTCCGTTTCTACAGCATCCATCAGAAGATTTCCGGCGGGTGAGAGTGTGAAGAGTGAGTAAGCACTCTTCACCTCCCGAAACCCCAGTGTTTATCGGGGTTTCAGGCGAAAAGGTGAAAGGTGAAGAGTAAAAAAGAGATTAGGATTCTATACGACGCATCAGAAGAAAGCCTGATACGCCAATTCCTCCAATACGAGAGGACGCATCGTTTCTTGCCTCGCCTTGGCATATTATTGCCCTGTACTAGAGCAATATCTTGCCAAGTGAGGTAAAATATGAAAAGAGGACAGAAGCATTACTACGAATGTGGTAGGGATGAATTAAGCTTCATTTTTAAAACACGGACAAATTGAATTGTCCGGACAAATTGTCCGGCGCTTTATAAATCATTCATTTCTAACAACTTATAAGCGTCCGGACAAAAGAGCCGGACAAATTCAATTTGTCCGTGTTATTTTTTTAGCCCATTTTTGCTTAAAAACAATGGCTATGATGCCAAAATCTATGAGTTGCAGGGAAGAAATCTATGAGTTGCAGGAAAGAAAACTATGACTTAGTTTTGTTAACAAATTAATGCAAAAAATCATTTAATATACAAAAGAAAAATTGATTTTTTCTTGGTTGATTCGAGAAAAAAGGCGATAGGTGTACTAAATCTTATTGATTCAAGAGTTAGTGCACCTATCGCCTTTTTTGAGTATTCCAAGATAAGCTCTATGAAAAGAGACTTACTTGACCTTCACTTCAATCTTAGTCTTGGCTGCATCAGCGCTGGAGCCGCCAACAAATACCTGATAAGTGCCAGGAACCACGCGGATGGTGTTGGTCTGGGCATCCCAACCCTCGAAATCTTGCGAGGAAGATCGATGCTTACCATCTGGCGCTCGCCAGCCTTCAAAGACACACGCTTGAATGCCTTGAGACTCTTGATAGGTCCATCCACGTCATCCATGCGCTTGATATAAACCTGCGCTACTTCGGTACCCTCTCGCTTGCCCGTATTCTGCAAGGAGAACATCAGTTTGTAATCAGCAGCCTTGCCGTCACGCTTCCTGCTCTTCACCTGCATCAGGGTAGGTTTGCCATACTCGAAAGAGGTATAACTCAAACCGTAACCGAATGGGAACAAAGGCTCACCCTTGAAATAACGATAGGTACGATTCTTCATCGTATAATCGAGGAAATCTGGAAGATCGTTCACACTCTTATAGAAGGTAACCGGAAGCTTGCCCGATGGATTCACCTCGCCAAAGAGAACCTTGGCTACAGCCTCACCACCCCGTTCACCAGGATACCATGCCTGAAGGATTGCCTCGGCATTTTCCGTCTCAGGAACCATGGCGATGGCACATCCAGAACAGTTGACAAAGACGACACGCTTGCCTGCCTGATGCAGCATGGCAATGACCTGACGCTGAGCCTTCGGCAACTCCAGGTCGGTTCTGTCGCCGCCCTTGAATCCCGGTTCCTCAATCTCAAGCTGTTCTCCCTCCAGATTTGGAGAGATACCGCCTACGAATACCACGGCATCCGCATCGCCCACCTCTGCCAGGATCTGCTCGCTGGTAGGCTTCGAAGTCTTCAGGATATCAAACTGCATCACAGCCACATCTTCTCTGGGTATAATCTATCTGAATCTTAACCGGCTTGCCTGCTTTCAGAGAGAGCGGTTTGATGATAGGCGCACGCGGCCCCAGCACTCCCGCATATTCACGATGGTATCGCCATCCACTATCAGGCGGCAACCATCGTCAATACCCATATTGATGGTAAGATCCTCATCCTGTCAGGAGTCAACACTCCCTCATAGCGGGCTGAGAAATGAGTAAGATTCACACCCGGCGCAAACACGGTATTACCACCATTGCTCAGATTGATGCTGTCTTCATCACATCCGTAGCCACCGGCTCACCCTTCTGTTCCTGATTGTTCCAGTAGGTAGCCTTCATTCCCTCACGGAAGAGGTTGAAACGGCTTTCCTGCACCTCGTTTCTTGTCAAGGTACAAGCCGGAACATACTTCACCTCAGCCCCTTCATATAGTTGCGGATGCCCTGGAGGATGGTGGTAGACTGGTAGGATAACCCGAATAGTTGCCTCGCAGCATGATGGAATCATTGGCATTAGGTCCCATCACCACAATCTTCTGATTGCGGTTCAAAGGCAGCAGCTGGTTTCTGTTCTGAAGAAGTACGATGCCTTCTTCAGCTATCTTCTCAGCCAGATCCTTATGAGCCTTGCAGGCGATGACGTTCTCTGGAATCTGAGTCCATGCCACCGTTTCGTCCTTATCGAAATCGCCGAGCTTGAAACGAGCCACCAGCAGGCGCTTCAAGCTCTGGTTTACCTTATCTTCATTGATCATTCCCGCCTTCACAGCTTTCGGAATAGTACGATAGGCACTGCCGCATTCCAGGTCGGTACCGGCATTCACAGCCTGGGCGGTTGCTTCGGTAGCAGTCTTTGCCGTACCGTGATAGCCCGGCATATAGAAATCGTTGACTGCTCCACAATCGGAAGTAATCAATCCCTTGAATCCCCATTCTTCTCTGAGAATCTGGCGCTCAAACTTGGCATTGGAGCAGCAAGGAGCACCATCTATACGCTGATAGGCACACATCACCTCAGCCACATGTCCATCCTGTACCAGCGACTTGAAGGCAGGGAGATAAGTCTCCCACAAATCCCGGGTTGGCAGATTCTCCAGATTGAAGACGTGGCGATTCCACTCCGGACCGCTATGCACGGCAAAATGCTTGGCACAAGCCAGTGTCTTGACATATTGGGGAGTCTTAGACTGATCAGAAGCCAGAACACCAGGAGCCGCCAGCGGCTTGCCGTCAAACGACTGTCCCTGCAGACCATTCACCACGGCAAGTCCCATACGTGTGGTGAGATAAGGATCTTCTCCATAAGTCTCCTGTCCGCGTCCCCATCTAGGATCACGGAAGATATTGACATTCGGAGTCCAGAAGCTCAGACTCTGATATCTCTTTACATTACCCGACTTTTTCGCCACCTGCGCTTGGCTCTCGCCTCATCGCTTACGGCAGTAAACACCTGATAGAGCAAGGCATCATCAGGAAGAAGCCATGTGCATGGTGATAGGGAAAACCGTGGCATATCCGTTGCGTGCCACGCCATGCAGCGCCTCGTTCCACCATTGAAACTGAGGGATACCCAGTCGGGAGATGGCAGGCGAAACATCCATCATCAGCTTCGTCTTCTCCTCCAGGGTCAGGCGTGAAAGCAAGTCATTGGCTCTTGCCTCGGCAGAAAGGTTAGGATTCTGATAAGGCAACAGCTGATTGGCTGGCTGTTGGGCGTGAGCTGAGAGCAGCAGAGCGGACAGCATAGCCAATGTAAGTATTTGTTTCTTCATAACTACTATTGTTAGTACGTAAATATTATATAGATTCGTTTTAATATGCAAAAATACATATTTTTCCTGAATTCAGAGATAGATGAAGTGTTAAAAAGCTCAACTAGTTTCCATTTTTATGTGATTACTTCCTAATTTTTTCGATTCATTAAAACAATTAAGCCTTTTTCCTTGCTGATTCCAAATATTAGTGCTAACTTTGCACTCTGAAACAACACTATCTTTTTAGAAGACAAAGATACAAGTAAGAAAGATACAACAAGACAGTAAGATCGCAAAGACATGGAAAAGATTCTAATAGTTGAAGACGACATCGCATTTGGAACCATGATTCAGACATGGCTCAGAAAGAAGGGATTCGAGGTGGAGAAAGCTACTTCGGTCAAGGTCGCCATACAGGTTTGCGAGGAGGCAGAAAGAGGATTCGATCTGGTATTATCAGACCTCCGCCTTCCCGATCACGACGGCATCTTCCTGCTGCAATGGATGAGAAAGCATGGCGTGCAGGTGCCTTTCATCGTGATGACCAGCTATGCAGAAATTCAGAATGTGGTGCTCGCCATGAAATCAGGCGCTACCGATTATGTGGCAAAACCTTTCCATCCGGAAATCCTTCTGGATAAGATCAAGGAAGCTATCAAGACTCCGAAAAAACAGGATCCGCATGCACCTCAGCAGATAGTCAGCGTTCCACAGACTCAAATTCTACTCCTACAGACGCAGCACCTGGCAAACAGGCAGGAAACCAGGCATCATCTACCAATGGGGATGTACCCAAATACCTGGAAGGTGAAAGCGAGGCTTCACGCAAGCTCTACAGTTTCGTTTCGCTGGTGGCCCCTACCCTATGTCGGTACTCATCCTGGGTGCCAGCGGTACAGGTAAGGAATATGTGGCTAGAAGAATCCATGAACTCAGCACAAGAGCCAATAAACCTTCTTCGCACTCGACTGCGGTGCCATCCTAAAGAAGTGGCGGCATCAGAATTCTTCGGTCATGTGAAGGGATCGTTTACGGGAGCTGACCAGGACAAGAAGGGCGCTTTCGAGATTGCCAACGGAGGAACTCTCTTCCTCGATGAGATGGGAAACCTGAACTATGAAGTACAGGTGCAGCTGCTCCGTGCCCTCCAGGAAAGAAAAATCCGTCCGGTAGGAAGCAACAAGGAAATAGATATCGATATCCGACTGGTATGCGCTACCAATGAGAATCTGGCTCAACGCGTGGCAGAAGGCAACTTCCGTGAAGACCTCTACCACCGCATCAATGAGTTTACCATCTACATGCCGGAGCTGAAAGACCGTGGTGCCGACCTCTTCCTCTTTGCCGACCTCTTTATCAAACACGCCAACAAGGAGCTGAACAGAAATGTGGAAGGACTCGACGGCAAAGCCAAGGAGCGAATTGCCGCCTACAACTGGCCGGGCAACCTGCGAGAATTGAACAATGTGATGAAACGAGTACCCTGCTCGCCACCGGAAGATACATCGGAGTAACCGAACTGGAACAGAGTATGGCTCACATCCAGCCGCAAGCCCCAACCACCCTGCACGATGAGGAAACAGAACTGCAGCGAATAGAGGCTGCGCTGAAAGCAGCAGGCGGCAACAAGAGCAAGGCTGCACAATTGCTCGCCGTAGATAGAAAGACTCTCTACAATAAGATGAAGAAATATGGTATCTGATAGAAAGAAGTACGGCTTTTGATGATATGGGAAAATGGGGAATCTGATGACCATTCCCCATTTTTTTGGGGAATAATTCCACACTAATTCCACAGTTTCCACAATGTAGAATTCTGGCACAAAAAGCATTTACTACTGATAATCAAACTATTAGATAACTCTTGTTTTTTGGCACGCAGATTGTGATATTAGAAAGTGAACACGCCAATGAGCGGTAACGCAAGCAAGGCTGTTCACAAAGAAAGTAATAAAAATAATATTCACAATAAAAAACAAAAGATTATGAAAAAGTTAGTTTTCGCAGCTATCGCTGCCATGGTTATGGTTTCAGTGAGCAATGTATTCGCCAGCAACAAGATGGCAAGTGTATCATCAGTAGCTCCAGTTGACACAGTAGCCCCAGCAGAACCAGCTGCTCCAGCAGACACAACAGTAGAGAAAGAGACTCCAGCAGAGACTCCAGCTGAAACTCCAGCAGACTCTACCACAACAGATTCTACTGTAGCAGAGTAATATCACCTTTAAAAAATAGTAATTAACAGAGGAAAAGATAGAATAACACTAGTAATTACGCGTCGCTTTCAATCAGGCAGGAGACTAATGATAGAATTCATTGGTCTCCTGACTTGTTTTTAGCCCTTTTGTTTTCTAATATCATTTTTTTGCATTAACTTTGCAAACAAATATCTATTGAGCAAGATATCAGTCTGCTCATCATTTTAAACGATTTCTCATGCACAAGAACAATATTCCTCTCAAGGTAGCCCTCGGATATAGCGCCATTGCCATTATCATGATTCTGGCAATCAGTCTGGTGTATAGCAACACCAAGAGCATCAATGCCATCAATGAAGCTTCGCGCGAGTATATCCAGAAAAGGGGTGCCGCCGATAGTACCATCTCTTCCCTGCTCAAAGAGGAGCAGAGAAACCTGAAACAACTGTCTGATGTCATGGCAGGAAGACCTACCCAAAACTATCTGCAGAATAAGGTGAAGAATCTGAATACGGGAAAGGATTCCATACTGGTTCACTCCAAGGCACCTCAAACCCACGAGGCGAAGAAGACTACGGTAGAGGTATTGAAGACCCGAAGGGGATTCTTCCGCCGACTCGCCGATGCCTTCAAGAAGGAGCACGCCGAAACCTTGAGCGTAAAACAGGACAGCAACCGGGCTGTCATCGATTCAGTTACCACCCCAGTAAACGTGGCGGAAAAACGTGGCAAACATCCTAGAACAGATAGACAAGAAGGAGAAGTAGAAACGCAAGACCACAAGCAGAGCATCAATAGGGAGATGGAAGAGCTGAAGATGGTGAGTGCCAAACTCGCCCTGCGCTCCGCCAAACATCTGAGCGATGTACACCAGCGTGAAAAAGACAACATGCAGGAAGCCATCGAGAAGGCGATGGAAGCAAGAAGCATCTGTTGTGGCAGATGGAACTGCTCGCCATCGTAGCCTTCTTTGCCATCGTCATCATGATCTGGTTTATCTGGCGCGATGCCAGAAAGGAGCGTATCTACAGGGAAAACCTGGAGGCTGCCAATGAGGAAATCCAGCGTATCATGAACCAGCGCGAGCGCCTGCTCCTCACCATCACCCACGATATCAAGGCGCCAGCTGCCTCTATCTCGGGCTTCATCGATCTGATGAAAGATTACGTCAGCAATCCTCAGGGCATCGAATGCCTCCAGAACATCAAGAACTCTGCCGCTCATCTTTCACATCTCGTTGCCTCGCTGCTCGATTATCATCAGTTGGAGAACGGACTGATGAAGGTTCAGCCTACCTCTTTCTCACCGGCACAACTGGTAGCAGAATCGGTAGAGGGAATGAAATTGAGAGCAGAAGAGAAAGGACTGGCGATTTCGTTCGAATGCAAAATAAAGGGAATGGGAACTTCGGATTCTTCAGATTCTTCGGAAACTTCAGATTCTCCAATGAAGAAGAAATTCTTCCGTGCTGATGCCTTCCGCATTCGTCAGATATTGGATAATCTGGTAAGCAACGCCATCAAATATACCGACCGGGGCAGCGTTACCATCCAGGCACAGGTTTCAGAAATTCAGGGCAAGCCTACGCTTACCCTGAGCGTAAAGGATACGGGAAAGGGAATGACCGATGAGGAGAAACAGAAGGTGTTCCAGGCGTTTACGAGATTGAAGAGCGCCCAGGGCATCGAGGGTACCGGTTTGGGATTGTCCATCACCCAGGAACTGGTTTCGCTGCTTGGTGGAGAAATCATCCTCCACTCTACCCTGGGCAAAGGTTCTACCTTCATCGTCACCATCCCTCATCAAGCCAGCACCAATGGAGGAGTCTCAGGAAATGGCTCCATCAGAAGTCAAGCATGATTCTTCTCTCGATTCTGCTCAAGATAAAGAAGGACAGAATTCTGGCAGCCATCAGGTTACTGATATAAAGAAGAAGCCGGAATTTGCCAACCACAAGATTCTGATTCTGGATGATGACAAGCTGCAGCTCCAGCTTCTCCAGGAGATGTTGCGCCGCATCATAGGCGACACCTGGCAGGTATTCGCCTGCAACCATGTGATGGATGCCCTCACCACACTACATAACGAACAGCCTGCCCTGATGCTGATGGATATCGAAATGCCGGAGATGAACGGCATGGATATGATTGCCCACATCAACCATACCAATATGATGGTGGTAGCGATGACAGCTCACGATACAAGCATCCTGGAACAGCTTCTGAAAGCCGGCTTCGACGATTGCCTGTTCAAGCCATTCAGTATGGAGAAGCTATCCGATATCCTAGGAATAGAGTCCCAATCCAAGCCTCAGCTTGATTCGCTCCTCGCTTTTTCCGGAGGCGACGAAGAAGCGGCAAAAGAGATTCTCGATACCGTGAAGCAGGAACTTGCCGCACACCTTGAGAATCTGAAAGAGGCAATAGAAGAGGAATCCTTATCTACCGACCGCATAGGAAAGACGGCACATAAGCTCCTCCCTATCGCCACCATGATGCAGATGGGATGCCTCGAAGAACTCAAGGCTCTCTCCCCAGAACACATCGGCAAGATGAAGAAGCTGAAATCAGAGCAAAACTGAAGGTTGTGATTACGACCTTATCTGCTGCGGTGTCAGACCTGTATGCTTCTTGAAATATCGGCAGAAGAAACTGACGTCGGCGAAATGAAACTCCCAGGCCATCTCCTTGATGCTTTGCGTAGTTCGCTTAAGATGCATCTTGAGCTGCAGAATCACGTATTGGTCGATGATGGTCTTGGGGGTATGCCCCGTCACCTGACTCACAATGTTGGTCAGATATTTCGAGGAGATATTCATCTGGGCAGCATAATAGTTCACATCCCTTGAAATCTTGTAATCCCTCTCCAGCAGCATCATAAACCGATTGAACAGTTCTCTTACGCGATAAGATTTTACTTCATCTGGTCGGTATTGCGGATTGCGCTGAAGATACTCATGAAAACCGATGAAGAATGCCTTCAACTGGCATAATACCAGCTGCGAGATGCAGGTACACTCCGACTGATCGAAATATACCTTCAATAAGCCAAACATCCCATTGATGATGTTTGTCACCACGGGGGTATCCTGCCGGCAGCGGTCTTTCCGCAAGGAAGAATACACCGTCTGCTCCAGCTGCAAGCTTGCTTCACGAAGCAAGGAAGGATTATATTTCAGGATTTCGACCTGGAAGCAGTTCGCTGTTTGAGGGGATTTGCAATCCCCATTTTCTGTTTGAGGGGATTTGAAATCCCCGTCAATCTTCAATTCTACTACATCATTCGGGAACAGCGTAATCACCGCCCCTCATAAAGTTCCCAATCCTTATAATTCACATTCAGCCTCGCCTTTCCTTTTCGGCAAATCAATATCGCTCCGTAAGTCAAAACTTGCGGACCCTCCTGCCATTCCTCCAAGCCAGAGCAGGAAAGACTTGCTTCCTGCTGACTGCTTAATTCTGATAATTCCATCTACACCTTATTATATATAGAGTTATTATATCTCTTTATTCCTATTTCGGTTGCAAAATTACACAAAATATGTGATACAAAAGAACTTTTATTCCCAAATCGTCCATCCGCTGCGAAATATTTAAAGCGAATGTTCGCCCAAAACTCCGTACCTTTGCACCCGAAATTCAAAAAGTTATGATCAATGATTAAGAAAATCTTATTTGTAAGCCTTCTGCTTGCAGGAGGAACTATTTGGGCTTCGGCTCAATCACAAACCACCGAAGGGGCGGCTGCTTCCTTGCCCGTCAGCAAGAAAGAAAATATGACCATCAGCCAGCTCTTCCAGAAGGTGGAGGATAACAGCAAGAGCCTTCGCACTTCATTATCAGGAGTAGAAGCAGCCCATCTCGGCATCGAATCGGCTAAAAGCAAGAAACTGCCCGACCTCGATGCTTCCCTCTCATTCAGCTACATCGGCAATGCACTGATTACCGACCGTAACTTCAGCAACGTTCACGGCTTGAAATCTCCACATTTCGGCAACAACTTCGCTTCCAGGTCAGCAGGTGGTTTATGCCGGTGGAGCCATCAACGCAGGCATCAAACTCGCCGAACTCGGAAAGCAGCAGGCAGAGATAGGCGTGAAACTCACCCGACAGCAGATCCGCTTCATCGCCCTGGGGCAATATCTCGACCTCTATAAGATGAGCCCACTTTAAAAAGTAAGGCCTGTTTAAAATGTTTATCCTTAATTCCGCAACACTATAATTTAACTTTATTTATAAGTTCCTGAGCA
>ENA-OQCS01000619-OQCS01000619.1-human-gut-metagenome-genome-assembly--contig:-NODE-619-length-19854-cov-1.983627_pt1 | contig 19854 bp, 30 predicted proteins | sample MGYA00242757_ERZ504575 | MGnify/ENA primary metagenome ERZ504575 (study PRJEB26092, sample SAMD00036297) | human gut metagenome | host: Homo sapiens | study: EMG produced TPA metagenomics assembly of... | reverse complement strand
CTATTGGACTGAACCGTACAACCGTCGGGAACGCCGAAAGTCAGCGGACCATATCGACTGGTACTCCCTGCCATCGTCCAACGAATCCACCGCCTCACGCCGCGCTGTTCCACAGGCTCGCCGGCCAGCCCGCCATCTTCGGCAAGGCGCGCGCGAAAGCCCGGTCCGACCGGTACATCGGCACATGCACCAGACCGTCCTCGCTTGCCTCCAATGATTCCACGAAAGGAAGCACGCGCCTGAACAACGCCTCCTGAATCTCACTGATCCTGTCGAACACGCCAGGCAGGACGGACTGCACCCAATACGGCGGCTCCTCATGGCCGTTCACGCCTTCCTCCAACGGGAGACGGTCTGCTGTCCCACCGGTTTGGGATCGGACGGGTCCTTCGGCACGAGCAGGCCAAGAATCACACCCAGATCGGCCTGGCTCAAACCAAGCATGCGACGCCTCGTCTCCATCTCGATGCACGTGAAAACCATGATCTCCAAACCCCTTTTCCTCGAGGGATCCAGGCGGCCTGAAGCCATCCCGGAAAACAATGGACAACCGCTGATTTTACACGCAAGAGCGGCAAAGAAGAGATGTGTCCTGACGACGTCCGTGAAGTTCGGATAAGCGGATAATCCGGATGTAGCTAGAAAAGACCGACGGCGGAACCCATTCCGACGATATCACAGGCAACGACGCCGATGCCGGCAAAATCCCGCCGCCGAAAAACAACGGACCCTCCGCTGCCGCTTCGGGACTATTCCGACAGCGGACCATGCCCCGCCATGCCCTGGTGCGGCGGGGCCGGGAAACGGAGCGGCGCATCGGTGCGCCGCGACCGAAACCATTTCTTTGTGACCGTTCGGCTGAAGCCTCATGATCGTAACCGACTCCACATCCGCGCCACGCGATGCCGGACTAAGTCCGGCGTGCTCGCGGACGTTCCGGCGGCTAACGCTAACGCTCGACCAAACGGCCACAAGAAAATTTCCGGGAACAATCCCGACAAACCGTAAGGAGCACACCATGACCGCCATCAAGACTGCCAACATCGTCGAAGGCAACCTCGCGCAGGAACCGAAGTACTTCCCCGAGGCCAGTACGTCGCCCGCATCGTCTTCCGTATCATGCACACCGACCGCAGGCTCAACCCGCAGACGAACCAGTGGGAGGACGGCCGCACCACCGTAGTGGACGTGAACTTCTACGGCCCCGCCGCCGAACGGTACGCGCAGACCATCCAACAGCAGCCCGACGCGTTCGCCAAAGGCACGGCCGTGGTCGCATGGGGAGAACTCTCCGACCATCCCGACACGTGGACCGACCGCGACGGAAACCTACAGGCCACACCCGTCATCAACGCACGCGCATCATCCCCAACCAGCTCGTCAACCAGCGTCGCGCCAGACGCCAGCAAGCCCATTCCACCAGCCTGCCGCAATACACCAACGCGGTCCCGGAACAGGATCCGTGGATCGGCCAGCAGTCGCAAGCGTGAAAAAACGAGGAAGAGACCATGAGATACACCGTCGATTACGTCGAACATTCAAGCGCGTGGCTTGAAGTGGACATACCGGACAACGCCGATCCGGAGCAATGGATGCGCGAGCATTGGGAACTGGTCCGCGAACAGCTTGAAAAAGACGGTTCGGAATTGGAAATCACTCCGGTCCGAACCATCACGGAACAAGAAGACAGTCCAGCAGTGACGGTGCTCTCTATCGAAGGAAAGAAACCGAAAGACCAGTAACAACAAAGAAAGGAACTTGGAAATGGAACGCATCGAAACCATTGATCTGAAAGCCGAAACCTATGCTTGAAGCGGGACACGGCATCACCCTCTACACGTTCGACGAATACGACCGGCTCATGCACTACGCGCATATCGTCGCAAGCACGCCGAAGGAACGCGCGGACGGATACTCCGGCTACTTCCTCACCATCTTCAAAGGCGGGGGCGATATGCGACGATTCGAGCCGGACGATGGCGACGATTATCCGGACCTCGAATCGGCCCTCGCCTCCGTCAAGACCATCTGGCCCGACACGCCATCTGGTGGGAACACGACGGAAGCGTGCCCGGCGTGGACGATGGCATCACGTTCGACGAGCTCCGCGGCGCGGACATGCTCGCCGCCGCCCGACGCCGGCTCGAAAACGAAATGCGGCCACGTGGCATCGAACCGGACGGCGAACAGGCCGTCAAGGACGTGCAGACCATCAGACAGGCCGGACTGGACGCCATCACTCCATCGTTCTTCGAACTGTTCGAGGACTACATCGCCGAAGAGGACAGCCAGCTCGCCGCCGATGACGTGGAGCTCGAAGCGCGCACGGCATGGATGCGCGAGATGTACCGGACCATGCTGCGCACGATGAAAAACTAGACGGTCCGCGGCCGTGCTGAGCAAGGCCGACCGCGCGCCCGTCATCATCAAACGCAACAAGCCGTCCTATGTGCTGATGGGCATCAACGACTATCAGGACCTTCTCGATCGTCTTGAGGACACGGAGGACTCCCGCCTCACGGAAAAACGCATCGAGGATAACAATGGCCGGGCGACCATCCCCAACGCCGACCTGATGGCCGAGCTCGGCCTGACCGAAGAGGACATCGCGGGCACGCCGACCCCGGAGATGGCGTGAGCTGGCGGGTTGAATGGCTCGAAGAAGCCGCGAAGGACATGCGCAAATTGGGCAAGGCAGAACAGAAACAGTGCTCAAAGGCATCGCCAAGGTCAACGAGAATCCGCTGCCATCCAGCCAGGCGGGTACGGCAAGCCGTTGCTCAACGTGTGAATGGTTTCGTCTGGGAGCATTCGGACGTACTCGCCGACTATGATGAGATTCGGTTCTGAACGTCGGATAAGAAGGATGTGATTTTCAATGGGTAAAAAACGAGTGTCACGCTCGGAGTATGACCGTCGGCTGGCTCGGCGGCGTGCGACCGGCCGGTCGTGGCAGACCCGCGCCGTCCGTCATAACGTCCAATCGTCGGCGCTGACGGTCGCCCAATTGGCTTCGGACGTCCGAGAGGAGATCGACATCCTGAAGGCGGAGATTAGCGTCGGGCAGCGGACGCTGGAGGAGAAGGAGCGGTTTCTGGCGAATCTTCTGTCCGCAGCGGGGATACAGCGGGCGAGCGAAAACGGCATGCGCGTACATCGGACGATACGATACGACGAAGTGATTCCATGGCTGCATGCCACGCTTAGAACCGAAGGCAGTCGCGCCTTCGCCGTTGAAATCTACCGGAGGGCGGAGGATCGCGGATGGAGCAAATGGGCTGTGCGGCAGGCCGCGACGCAGTCGGGAGTCGGATATTTGAGAGGGTGGAATCGTACACAGCGGGCGATTCTTTATCTTACCGATGTGAATGAGTATGAGGGTGAGGATCTGGAGCGCATCAGCCAAGGAGTCACCCCGGAGACCTTGGCGCGGGAGTGGCGCGTCCGCTGATTTCCGCGGCTTTTCGGAGGGTTCGGCGGTTTCCTATATCACCCACCATTGGGCGGCATGATGTGCCGCCCCTGTTCAAGGAACTGCTACGCATCGACGCGATGCTGTTCGAACGTGACGTATACGGGTCCCATGTGCTCAAAGCCGAAACGTCAGAACTGGACTACACGTACCATGATCGGTGGCGTGCGTCCGATCATGAGGAGGAAAGGGAAGAGGATCTGGAATTCTCGCGACAGATCGACATGAAGGCCCGTCCATTGTTCGACCAGGAAGACGAACGAATCGAACGACTCCTTTGGGGCGAACATGGCAAGAGCATGCAATAGGTAGTTGGCTGGTGCTAGACTGTGATGAAGATCATGACAACGATCAGATCCTTCATGATCCGCTCTGAACAAGGTACCAACGATGATTTAGAACGTTGACGTTGGCACCTTGTTTCGTTTGGCGTTTGGCTAGGGCATCAGCACTGCCCCCACAGACTGAGGCCCTGCCGGGTTTTTCTCTTTTGAAGTGCTGACTTCTTTATCTGACGGCGTCCAGCTATAGTCGCGGCCGACGAGCAGGACAACCTACGCCACCTCGAACTCGAGCATCCGGTCATCATCCTCGGTCAGACCGGACTCTGGAACAGCAGCCGCACCCTTGCCAGCGTCGTGGACTTCGACAACGTCGGCGACATCATCGCCGACAGCCCATGGGGAGGCGTGGAATACGAGAACTGGAAGATCGACGGGAATGACGACCTGCGATACGTCGGCGTCCACCACGATGGAGTCAACACCTGCACCTTCCGCGAGCTCAAGACCGACGGGCATGGCGAGAAACCCATCGAGGAGTACGACCTGCGCACCCAACTCCGGGCGAGCAACCCACTCGGGCCACGCGTCCGTGACGTCTACGGCATGCCTGCACCCGCGAAGAAACACGGAACCCGTTGAAAAAACAGCAAAAACAACCAGAAAATATCACAATAATGTGATATGATAGGGGTTGTCGGCAAGGCAAAAGGCCAGCCGAAACCCCACAATGGAAGGGACAACAATGCTCGAGGCATTCAACGAACTCATGGCGGACCCCGCATCACGAGCCGAACTCGTCGGCGGAGTCGTAGAGGCGCTTATTTTCGTCATCCCCGCGGAGCATACATACTCTCGCTCCGGATTCGAAGCCTGCTACGCCGTCTGCGCTACGGCACCGACCGTCCACGCGTCATCGTCGGCCACGCAACCAACTTCTAGTGGACCCGGAGGCGGCCACGGCGCCCTCCGGACTTCCTCCTGCCGGTTCGAACTGGAGGCCGAAGCCATCGACATGGCGGTTGAACTCGACAACTACCGGGAATTCCTTGCCATCCTCTCCAGTGAGATAGAAGCCCTCCGTCAGCAAATCGATGAGGCTGGATAGAAAGGTCCGGACCCGCCCGCGACACCCGCGGGCGGTGCCTCCGGCGGCCAGAGGACGGCTAACGTCCTCTGGACTCCACGCGCCGGGAACCAGTTCCCGGACCCAACAAGTGGCTGGGCCGCGCCACGGAGGCCGCGTTCCAGCCCAAGGAAACGGAGCGGCGCATTGGCGCGCCGCCATTCCTGATTTTCTTTGTGATCGTTCGGCTGAAGCCTCATGATCGTAACCGACTCCACATCCGCGCCACGCGATACCGGACTGGCGTCCGGCGTGCTCGCGGATGTTCCGGCGGCTAACGCTAACGCTCGACCAAACGGCCACAAAGAAAAAATTCAGGGACCGGCAGGACCAAGGGGAAGACCGATGAATCATTGCACATACGATTCGCAGCACGGACCGAAGAACATCAAGGTCCAAGGACTCCATGGCCGCTGGGACGTCTGCCTTTACGCGGTCGAAAAGAACGGTAGCCGGGAATACTGGTGGGTTCGGAACGCCAACGGCGTGGACGGCGAGGAGGGCTACTGGACGACCAGGAACACGGCAGGCGAATACAAGTACTTCTGCGACGCGGGATGGGGAGACGGCGACAACGCCATCGCACACCTCGAGGAGGAACTCACCGGCTGAGACCCGGAACAGCCAACATGTCCGGCCCATATCGGGCCGGACACCCGTGAAAAGAACGAAACAAAGGGGCAGGAAAGAAAAAATGTGCAACTACAAGCTGACCGTGATCATCGGCAAGAACAGCGACATCGTCGACGGCGGCGGCTGGGTCACCTCCATGACCTGGAGGAAGTCCACCATCCTCGAAGCCAAGGACCGCGCCCAGGTCCTCGCCCTGCGCGACCTGCTCAACAGCAGCAAACCAGCCGTCGATGAGGACGGATACCTCATGTGGAATCGCTGCTACGGCATGTGCAACACGCAATGCTGGCAGTGGGAACTCGCATGCGCGCACAGCACCTGCATTAACCAGATCATGCGCCGCGCCGACGTGGACTGGGCCGACGCCGGCGTGCCCGACATCGACATGCCCACCATCACCATCAACCTCTCCATCAACTGAAGCAAACGACAATGTCCAACGAACAACAGGATCCCTCCGTGCACGCCGTGCAACAGGCGTTCGATGGCCACATCTGGATTACGCTCGGAAGGGCTGGGCCGCATACTGCAAGGATAACTTCAGCCAACAGGTAACAATAATGAGGCAACTGCCGAAGGAGCCACACGAACATATGAATACGGAACGAGTCATGGAACGCGTCCGCCGACTGCTGGCCATCGCCAACGATCCGGCCGCCTCCGACAACGAGCAGCGCATCGCCCTCGAACAGGCGCAACGGCTCATGGACAAACACGCCATCGAGGAATGGCAGCTCGAAAAGAACCACGACGATGTCGAGATCATCAAACGGAGGATACGATTGAACGCCAATCCATGCAACCGGTACATGGTCGAACTCGCGAACATCGTGGCCCGCGGAAACCGGTGCAGAGCTTCCTACGGATGCCGCAGGGCCGGAAACGGACGCGACGTGATCAGCGCCATCACAATCTACGGAACCCGCGGAGACGTCGACAAGACCGAGGCCATCTGGACCGCCATGGAAACCAGCCGCGCCGCCATGTGGCGAGAAAGAGCGCGCGCACGCCACATGCGAAAGCCAACGCGGCCTGGAGGAACGGATACTATCGCGGATTCCAGGAAGAGATCGCATCATTGAGGATGGGGGCTGAATCATCCGAGGACCGTGCCTTGCTTATGTTCTGCAGAATCACCCGAGGACAATGGTTCAACGACGGGAACAAGCGAACCGCGCTCATGACGGCGAACCATGCGCTTATCAACGCCGGCATCGGCGTATTCTCCATAAGCCGTCCCTGAAACGAGAATTCACAACCAGACTGCTGCACTACTACGAGTCAAACGATGACGTGCCATTCCGCTCATGGTTGAAGGACAACGCCATCGGAAGACTGCCAGGCGGCATCACCTCCGTGGAATCACGACGCCTCGAACTTAAACGGAGCGGCACGGCGACGGTAGATCAAAATCTCCCCGTTTACCAGACGGCCATGAGTATGCGAGCTCAACGCCGGCATATTAGGTCGAAGTCCGATATCGGAGTGCTGCAATGAAGCAGCCAATTGACATAAGCCATCCGATATCGGACTTCAGAGGACCTTGATCCAAATGACCCAGGCAGTGGATCACTGGTTCAAAAGGCCAAATAAACCATATCGATATCGAAATCGAGGACCATTCAATGGGCCAGGATCACAATGGCGTGACGGACCAGAAAACGGCGGAGGGGAATGCCGTCATCGATATCGGAGCCGGTCCGAAAACCTGATATCGGTTCAAAAGAAGAAATGAGCCAGGACTATTTGGACCATTTGAGCCATGGACCAAATGGTCCAAATAGCAACGAATCGTTGGAATGAAGCCAAAGGCTCAATTTGGGCCACTTATCCGGACCGCTTCATCCATCGAATCCGATATCGGAGGTGGGCCGATTGATCCCGATATCGGTTCAAAAGATTAAATGGCCGGCGAATGGTCGCCATGTCCAGAACAAATTGGTCCTCCGGGGAACGGACCATGTTCGGAACCATCCGATATCGGAAGTTCTTCCGGCTCATTCATCCGATTTCTCCGGGACGGCCCCATTCCCATTCCATACAGCAATTGGACCGATATCGAACCAATAGTCAATCGGTACGGGAAGCAATCTGCACCTGAGTGCCGCCGCGCTTTTTGCTGTCATATTCCGGAACGGATACCAGCGATAAAGAACAATCAAGAGCAGACACGATAAATACAAGCAGGGAAAAGCAAAATGAAAAGAAACCAAGAAGAGAACAGACAGAAAAAGAAGCAACACACAACCAAAGAACAAGTCAAAAGAACAAGCAAAGACAACTAAACAGAAAACAGACAGACCAACAGCCCAAACAAGGAAAAACCAAAAACTATACACACGAAAAAGAAACCACGGGCGCTTGCACCCGGCTTCGCGGCTGACGCCTGAAAACGCGGAATACCGCCGTTTTATGGTCGGAATAAGCTTAACGTCAGGGTTTTCTGCCGATATCGTTAAGCTAACGAAGTTCGACGCGTGGTCCGTTTATGGAAAACGAATCAGAGAACAAGGCACCGAACTGTTGCTTCTGCGGGAAACCAGTCATAGAGAGATGCGAAAGGGCAGGTAAGGCCGGTGCCAAGGGTGAGTATCGGAAATGGCATCTGAAATGCAGTTCCAGCAGACGGATGGCGGAGAAAAGAGCGGAGGATGCGGCGTCAATCCGGCTCAATGAAATGGAGCGGGATGATTGTCTGCTGCGGGCGTGGGTTGGCCGGCGTGACGCCTTGGATTTTTTGGCCCGTGAGATCGCGGACTATAACGAGATTGTGCCCGACCATGACCGGATGGTGGTCCGGATGGTCTATCGACTCGTCAGGACGGCGATACTGATGTTTCGCATCGACCCGATGATCCCCGTCGAATATGGTGAGGATTTCCGCCGGATCGCCATCGAAATCGGCTCCGATGGGATGGATCTGATCGCCGACAGTGTTCGATGGCATGGCGCGCGCAGATGGCGTGACGATCCGGACGTGAGTGCCGAGGGCGCGGCTCCCCGCACATTCTATGGCAAGATCGCCGTGCCGGGGGAGAACCTTGAAGACGAGTACACGGCCGACCTGACGCACGAGACGGATATCGTCACCTACAAGAAGGCCCTTGAGTACATCTGGCGCGAGGACAACATCACGGGCGGACGTTGGAATCGGGACATTGGCCCGTGGTCATACAAGTGAGGTGGAAAAGTTGAAAGCTTCCGAGATTAAACGCAGGAAACGTGGCTTGGACAAGCGGTACGGGCGGATCTGCGGTGTGCGGCAAGCCGATTCGCAAGCCGAGGCGAGGGCCGACCGCCAGATTCTGCGGTACGGCATGCCGGCAGGCGTACGGCCGGAGAAAACGGGCTTTGGCCGAACGTAAGAAGGACGAGTCGGCGGAACAAACCGTGAGCCAGCTCGTACGGCAGGAAGAAGACTATCGGAAAAGAGCCGATGCTATCCGCAAACGCTCTCTGGACGCGCAGAAGAAGACCGGACGAGCCAAAGGGATCATCCGGCTTTCATGCATGTTCCAACTCAAAACCATCCTGGAACGTGATCCGGAACTCATTGAAAACGCGCCATCCGACGGATACGTGGCCGGGCTCATGGACGACATCGACCGGCAGGGCAGGCCCGGTGATGCGGAACGTCTGCTCAGGCACAACGGATACACGGGCCCTATACCGCGATAGGAAGAACAAGAGGGAAAACAACAACATGTCGATGAATCTGACCAAACTCACGAACGCCGAGTATCCACTCAGCGACGCGAGGGAAGCGATCGACGGGGACAACGCGTTGGACCGTCCGATCCGAGCGCCTACTATACGGCGGCGGGCAATCCGCCGGGCTATTGGATCGGCAAGGGAGCCGAACTCGTCGGAGGCAAGGTCGGCACCACCGCATCCAGCAAAACCGTCCGGGAGCTCATCAACGAACGCGCAACCCATCCAACGGCCAATACCTCGGAGACGTCAAACTAAGCGAGGGGGACAACGGGGAGGCGCCCGTCGCCGGATGGGACCTGACCACACGCCAGCCGAAAAGCATCAGCATCCTCTGGCGTCGGAGACAAGGAAACCAGGGATGGTATCGACGAGTGCATGCGCAATGCCGCGGAAATGACCATCGACTATTTCGAAAACGAGTACGCGACCACCCGCGCGGGACAGGGAGGCGTCGCCAGCGTCCCCGCGGACGGCGTGGCCGGATTCGTGTTCGACCATTACGATAATCGGAATGGAGACCCCCAGCCGCACAAGCACATCGTCATCAGCAACCGTGTGCGCCGCTCGTCCGACAAGGTATGGACGGCATTGGACGGGCGGAAGATCTATGCGGGCATGGTCGAGATCAGCGAAGTGCATGAGAACCTGCTGCAGGATCTGCTCACCGAACGGTTCGGCTGGTCGTGGACCTTCAAACAGGACAACAGCACCAAAGCCATGGTCAACGAGGTCGACGGCGTGCCACAGGAACTCATCGACGCTTTCAGCAGTCGGGACGCAGAAATAGAGCAACTGCTCGAAAAGAAGATCGATGAGTACGAAACCTCGACAGGCAAGCAGGCCGGATGGAGGATGAAAGCCGAACTACATAAGGAAGCGTGGCTTGCTACCCGCAAGGCGAAGCCGGAGATCCAACCATCCCTGAAAGCGAAACGCGACCACTGGTATCAGAAACTCGGCGAAGTCGCGCCAGGCATCCAGATCGACCGGATGCTCAAGGACGTCAACTCACGCAAGACCAGCCTCATGCATGTGGACGCGGAATGCGAGGACGACATAGCCCAACTGTTGCTCGGCCAGCTCGCCGACCTCACCAAGCTCGCCGGAGACGCGGACGAATATCTGGACCGTCAGGCCCGCATGGCGATGGCGAACACGGCCCACGCGCACACCGTATGGAAATGCACCAATGTGCGCGCCGAAGCCGAACGGCTCCTGCGCGGAGTGCGCATCGACCCGACGCAACGCGTCATCGTCGCCAACAAGATCGCCGACAAGGCACTCAGCCAATGCGTCAAACTCACACCCGACCGGTACCAGGTGCCGAAAGATGCGTTGGACAATCTGAGCATCGCCACCCGGCAAGGGCAAAGCGTGTTCGAGGACGCCGACCTCGACAAGTACACGACGGTCGATGTGCTCCAAGCCGAACGGTACATGATCGAAAGCCTCGACAAGACCGTCCAGCTCGGATACGCGCCCGGCGAGGGAAACCAATGGCTCGACCAGTGGAACAAACAGATGAACGCGCAGGGCGGCTATCCGCTCGCGTCAGACCAGCAGAAGGCCGCCGCATACGTGTTGGAGAACCCGCGTCTGGTCAGCAGCATCATCGGACCGGCGGGCACGGGCAAGACCACCACCATGAAAGCGGTCGCCCAGGCATGGCAGGCGCGATATGTTCTGGCAGCGTCATCGGACTGGCCACCAGCAAAAAGGCGGTGGGCGAATTGAAAGGCAGCATCGGATGCGAAAGCATGACCATCGCGAAGCTCCTGACCATCAACAATCCCGAACGGATCATGGCCGCCATCCAACGCGAGGGCATGCTCCAACAGCGGTTGCGCAACGCGTCCAACCCATTGGAACGACTGTTCGCTCGCATACACATCGCGGCCCAACGCGTCATGGACACGTCGGACACGATCAGCCGAACCAGCTGATCATCGTGGACGAGGCCGGCATGGTCGACACCAGGAACCTGCAATGGGTCACCAGACTGGCGGAATCACGTGGCGCGAAAGTCATACTCACCGGCGATCCGAAACAGCTCGACTCCGTTTCCGGTGCGGGCGGCATGCTCGGCTACGCGACCGGCACGACAAGTGCGCGCGGTTGACGAGCCTGTGGAGATTCACTTCGAAATCCGAGAAATGGGCGAACGATCCGGACGGGCCCGCATCCCGGCGACGGTGGGAGGGCGAGGCGGAAGCGACGCTCCGATTGCGTGAGGGCGGAGACCGTTTGGACGAGGGAAGCGTCGACAAGTGCCGTCAGCTCGTCGACGAATACATGGCGCACGACCGGATCCATTGGGGAGAGGACCTGGACATGGAGGAGGACGCGTACCAGATGTGCGTCAAATGGCAGGCGCTCGGCAAGTCCACGCTTCTGATCGCCGGCACGAACGCGCAGGTGCGCGACATCAACCAACGGTTCATCCTCGAACGCCGCGCCCAAGGCAAAAGTGAAAGCGACCCGGCCAAACTCTGCCGTCTGCGTGACAATCTCTCCGTCGGCTTGGGAGACCAGATCGTATGCCGCGTCAACGCGAAGAACATACTGGACCGGTCCGGCAGAAGCATCGAGAACAACATGACGTTCCGGATCATCGCCGTCGGTAAATCCGGCGCACGATGCATGAACCTCGCGGACGGCGTCATCTGCGACATCCCACGCGACTGGCTCAGAAAATCATGCGAAGCCGGATACGCGGCCACCGTCCACCGCAGCCAAGGCATGACCGTGGACCGTTGCGCCGCGGTGTTCCCATCCGACGCGAACCTTCCATGCAACCTGCAATACGTCGCCGGCTCACGCGGCAAGGAGGAAAACCATTTCCTGTTCGGCTGCAAAAGCGAAGAGGAACGCCACGTCGATCACATGCTCACCGGCGCGGAAGAGGATCCCCGCGAGATAGCCAGAACACGCATGCTCGACGCGTTATTGACCCACACGGAGGTCATGACCGCGACCGAAACCATGGAACAGGAATACAAGGACCGGTACGATCTGAAACGACTGTTGCGCGAACACGATTACGCGGCCGGACTCATCGCCGGCCCCCACCTGCTCGCCATGCTCGGCAAATCACATGACAAGAGGACCGTGGACAAGATCAAACGCAGTCCAAGCTTCGAATGGCTTCGCGGAGTCTGGTCCCGTGCCTACATGACCGACGCGAAACGGGCGACCGCGATCATCAGCCAAAGCCTTGAAAAGAAACCACGAAAACTTACCGTGGAAAAAGCGGAACAGGCCGCCATTCGCGCGGCACGCGGTATGATGCCCGAAGCCGGCACGGAAACGGGCGACGCGTTCACGCTCGACATGGATGCCAAAACCGACATGGTCGAAATGGTCCGACGCATGATGGATGAGACCGGCATCCCATACCGCGAGGAGCCGGCCCTGGATTCCGGCCGCGGCGGTTCACCATGGACGAACGATACACGCCGGCCGTCCAAGCCATGCTCGACGCGCACATGCAATCCCGCGACGACATCGACCAATCCATGTTCCCCGAATGGGAGTTCCTGCGCAAAACCGCCCGCGAATCATCAATGATGATCCCGATCTGAAAAAGAAGAACCGTCCCGTGGAACCCGACTGGGCGGCCACCATCGCGGGACGGTTGAACGCGGGACTCTTGGACCGGGCCAACGGCAGCGTGCATGACAACTGGATTGGTGGCATCCTGCCGCCAATCCGCTCCCGCAAGCATGACGCGGTCCTTGACGTGGTACGTCAGAACGAACGGATCATCGAAACCAAGATCGGCAGTCTAGAACAGGAGGCCCGCCATTCCGGGCAGGCATGGGTCGGCCGAGTACTCGCCGCCGCCGGAGACTCCGGCAAGCATCTCCTACGCGACGTGGCCGTCTACCCGGGCCATGTGGGGCGTGGAGGACGCCGACAGTCCACTGGGGGAGAGACCTCCGGCGGAAAGCGGCAGGCAGGAACAGCATTGGGCCAACCTCAACGGACGCATCAACCACACCTTCACCACGGTCAAGGCCACGAAAACGCAACGCATGCAGCATACCAGCCGATACAGGACAAGCCGCACGTGGAACAGACGACACTGGAAACCGGTCACGAAAGGATGACGACATGGCAGACACCATTCCAGGATTCCTCAAAACCCTCACAGAATGGGTTGTCTCAGTAAGCCAATGGTTCGATGGCTGGGACATCACGCTACTGGTGCCGGCGCTCATCATCCTCACGGTGATCGCCGGCGTGACCGGCCGCGCGGCCGTCGGTCCGAGACTCTGGATGCAACTCGTCTGGGGGACGGTGACCGTCATCTTCGGTCTGATCGAAGTCGCCATCATCTGGACCATCATCGCCCGTTACCTGCCGGTCGCAGACATGGGCACGCTCATCCAGAACATGCTACAACGTAAGCCGCTGCTCGTTACCGAGTAAGCGGAGGAACGGTCCCGCTCGAAGAGGCTGTGGGCTTGGAGAAACTCGGAGTGAAGGTTCCAACGCTCACGCTAACCATGGAATGACCTTTTATGTTTTGCAGCAATATGTGCTGCAAAACATAAAACAGTCTGATTGAAGAATCAAACCAATCCACACGAATCAGGAAGAACTGTTCGCAGCTCCTCCAATCCAATAGGCGAATAGATTCATTAGACTTTCCCCATCGAGTCCAAATCTGCCGGTCTGGATGATTTCATTTTTCATAACCTCATACTGTTCCGCGAAACATAATAATGCATTGATATTTTGCGGCATGCGGAGTTCTTTTTGGCTCACTTTCTTCGTCTTTGCTAAGAAGTGTGCCACTGTATCCCGCATCGCATTCTGGACGGTCGAGATGCGCCGCCATCATCCAGACCATGGGACCCGCCGTGCGGACTCCTTTTTCATTCTCCAGTTCCTGCAAAAAGGCTTTCCCGACATGAACGATGATATCGGCTAACAGGGGAGTGCCGATTGAGGCACTGTGCTAACCTCTCCCGTTCTTCATGGCAAGCAAGAAGTCTTTTGGGAGAGCCGAAACCGGCGGGGTGGTCTCATTTCCATCCCCCGACCAAGCGTTGGGCCGGTGGAATGTCGTTCATGGTCGGACACCCTAGAATATAAACAATCTAAACGTATATAAAACATTATATGTTTCTATAAAGCTCTATGAAACAATATAGATGAATCATGCTTGAGTCTTTCCGACTTTTGTTGTACCATTTTCTGTACATGTAATTGTCGTTTAAGGAGGATGGCATGGTCACGGCGGTCGCGTACACCAATTTCCGCAAGGATCTGAAGTCATATCTACGTCGCGTGAACGATGACGCGGATATGCTTCTGATTACCAACAAGGATCCAGGGGACAACGTGGTGGTGATGAGCGCCGATGATTACGATTCGCTTATGGAGACATTGCGCGTTTACCAGAATCCCGGATTGTTCGATAAAGTCCGCCGTGGCATGGCACAGGTACGCTCAGGTTCCACCGATTTACATGATCTGGTCGGAGAGTGATAATGCTGCGTTGGACTGATGACGCGTGGAACGATTACCTGTATTGGCAGGTTCAGGATAAGAAAACCCTCAAGCGGGTCAACGCGCTGATACGTGATGCGATGCGTTCTCCATTCGCGGGTCTCGGTAAGCCAGAGCCGCTCAAATGGGAACTGCAGGGTGCGTGGAGCCGCCGCATCGATTCCGCAAACCGTCTGGTATACATGATTGAGGACGGCGACTTGTGCATTCTGTCCGTCCGTGACCACTATTGAGAACGCGGTGGCTCTGGTCTCGGCAAGCTTTTGGCGTAAGACTCTGCTCGATAAGGCTGTGGGGTTGGAGGAACTTGGCAGGGAGGTTCCGACGTTCGTGTTGACCATGGACTGATCTTTATGTGTTGTGGCAGTGTAATCCACAACACATAAAAAGATCAGTCCACCATATGTTGTCCGCTTTTGCTTGACTTCCTAGTTTAATTGAGTTCGTGAGTTGCTATGCCGCAGATGTCTCATTATCCACTGATGGATCGGGCTCTGGTAAAGGATCGCTCTGCGTACTTTGGACGGCAAAATAAGAATCATCGCAGGTTTCCAATTCTATAGGTGAATTGAAAAGAGCCTTTTCCATAAAACGACGAAGAGGAGCCGGATCCTTGAAGTCGGGGTCGAAAGTATTGTCAAGTACAAGAGCGTCTCGGAAATATTGGGCGTTGGACGCGAAAGGCTCATTGCCGATTATGAATCCAAGCTGTCTGAGGTACAGTATCGCGAATACAGCAGTCGTTCGAGTGTTTCCTTCACGGAATGGATGAATTTGCCATACTCCAGAAATGAATCCAAATGCAGAGGAAGCGATTTCATGCCTGCCGATTTGGGGATACTTGGCCTGTCGTCCTTTTTCTTGACCGAAATCATAATCCAGCATCTCTCCAATCAGATGGAAGGGAGCGTAAGAAACTGAATCTCCTTGAAGAACCGGCTCCTTTTTGGTCAGATTGACCTGCCTCCACTGTCCAACCCAATCATTTTTGAATACGCCGTCAAAAAGATGACGATGAATCTGCCTGAGCATCGGGGGAGCGAAGACGAATGATTCAGTCTGGAGGAGGGAACTGATTCTGGTGGATACGATGTCAGCTTCAAAATGCTCCGCCTCTTCACTATCCGCGGAATGGTATTCACGTAGACGATGCTCGACTTCGGCATAGGAGGCTTTTCCCGAAATCTGCTCCTTGGACTGTTCTATAGCGTAGTCTGACGGGGTAAGTCCGTCCGCAGCCTGCAGGCCAAAGCCAATATCCCAAGCGTTGGAGCGAGTCGCCGGGGTTCCCTCATCGGTTGATACATAATATACGTCTTCAGGCAGCAAACCAGAGTCCTTTCATGCCAGGCAGGTGAAATCGTCTGTCGAACAATTCGAGTATATCCCCAGTATCTAGTGATTATTTGACCGGTCCGATCATCCTGTTCAATGGCGTGGTAGATATCTACCGCCGTCATGCCCTTGAGCTGCCCGTGAGGAAATTCTCCCGCGAAACTGAGCAAGGACGTGAACGGGACGTTAAGGGCGTCGCAAATCAGAATTGCCTCATCGATAGTCATCTTTCGCTCATGGGAGACAAGCCTGCGCGAACTGTTGTATGGCATGCCACAATCGGGATGCTTGCTGTGGATCAAAGTCAGAAGTCCGTTTACGCTGAGGTGTCTGTCCTTCAGGATCTTCCTCACATTGTCCATGGCTATGCAGGTGATTGAAAGAGAGGGCGGGAAGTGTGCATGTGATGTCCTACTTCTTTTTCCTGTTCAGATCGTCGAACGACAATCCGATCCCGTACTGCCGGTCCGGCACGAGACGCGCGTCGAACGTTTTGCCCGCCTTCGACTTCAGGCCGGACACTTTCGGACGTTTGCCCTCCAACGTGCGGCGGACCATGCTATCGGTCAGCTTCTTGTCGAACTTCTCCGCGAAGATCTTGTAACCGCAACCCTCGCTGAGCTTCCAGGCACCGACAGCATCCTTCACGCTCTTGTTCGACGAACACTGCCAGACGCTCCCGGTCTTGACGACGGGCTTGCCGCAACGCGGGCAGGGTCCGAACGACTCACGTTCGCCGGCCTGCCGGACCAATTGCTGCAGATTGTCCCGCCGGGTCATTTCCATGACCCGCCCGGCATCGCCGCGCATGCCGTGCGGATCTCGTTCAGAAAGACCGTCTCGTCGCCCTTGCCTTGTTCGATGTCGCAAGGCTCTGCTCCCATTGCGCGGTGAGTTTCACATCCTTCAACTCGTCAATGGCGACACCGACGAGCATCCGCCCGGCGGGAGTACTGCGTAGCTGCTTGCCCTTACGCTGCAGGTAGCCGCTTTTGACCAGGCTCTCGAGAATGCCGGCACGGGTCGCAGGCGTGCCGATGCCTCCCGAATGGCTCGTGTCGTCATCCAAGGCGGCTTTCAGGTCACTGTCCGCGACGAAACGGCTCGCATGCTCCATGGCGGACAGCAATGTGGCCTCCGTGAACGGTTTCGGCGGCGCGGACACGCCCTCCGTAAGAGACGGGCGCCGGACTGGGGGAGAGGACCCTTCCCCAGGGAGTCGGGTATCCGATTCACAGGCTTCTTCTCCGCATCGTCCGTTCGCGACGTGCCCTCGATGGCGGTCCAACCCGCCTCGACGGTAACGTCGCTCGAAGCGGACAGCGGAACCCGTTCCATGGAACCGTCGGCATGACGCTCGTCCAACACGGCTTCGACCTTCACCGTGTCGTGGACACGGTCCGTGGCGCAGGCCGACCACATGCGCGTCAATATCACGGCTATGACCTCGCGTTCCATGTCCGTCAGGTCATGCTGGAACACGTCATAGGTGAGGCGTCGTGTCGGAAGGATCGCGGTATGCCCTTGGACCTTGTCGTCCGCGACGCACCTCATCGGATCGAACCCTCCGGCGGAATACAGGTCGTGGATCGCCTCGACAGGTTTCTGGTCCAGGAAACCCAACGCGTATTTCGGCTGCAGGAGTTCCTTCAACCCGTCCACGTCATCATGGGTTATGTATTTCGAATCGGTACGCGGATAGGTCGCGACCTTCATCTCGTACAAATGCTGCAGGCAGTCCAACGTCTGTTCGGCGGTCAGCCCGTGCCGTTCGCTCATGGCCTTCTGCAAGCCGGTCAGGTCGAACAGGGTCGGCGGCTTCGCATGCTCGCGGCGCCGTCTCACCTCCAGGATCTCCGCGGGGAAGCCCCATCGCGTCGGCCAGTATGCGGCGTGCCATCACCTGGTCCTCGATCTTCCCGCTTTCGAGCGTCCAACCATCCATCGGCACGATAAGACGCCAGAACGGTGTCGGCTTGTGTGATTCGATGGCGAGATCACGTTGGACGACCATGTTCAACGTTGGCGTGCGCACGCGTCCGAGCGACAGGCTCCGATGCCATGCGCACGTGTGCGCACGTGACGCGTTCATACCGACCAGCCAGTCGGCCTTCGCCCTCGCGTCGGCCGCTGCCGCCAGACCATCGTAATCGGATGCGGGACGCATACGGTTCCACGCGTCACGGATGGCCTGCTCATCCAATGACGCGACCCACAGGCGCAGGGACGGTTTGGAAACCTTCGCGGCCATGAGGATACGACGGAATATCGCCTCGCCCTCACGGTCCGGATCGCACGCGTTGACCAGTTCGGTCACCTTGTCGGATCGGAGCAGTTCGACGAGGGAACGGTAGCGTTGCGCCGCGCCCTTCGCGCCGCTCAGACGCCACCGCCATGACTTCGGTCGATGGGAAGGGAGTCCATCGTCCACTTATGCGCGGACCAGGGCATGTCCGAATACTCCTCCGGGTCAGACAATTCGACCAGATGGCCCTGCGCCCACGAGATGAGCGCCCCTCCGGCCGACACGTATCCGTCACCCTGCCGCACGCCGCCCAATGCCTGCGCGATGGCGAAGGCCACGGAACGTTTCTCGGCGATCACAAGACGCAATTCAATTCCTTCCCGATATCGAATGGTGCGTTTCTTCCACACGCATCCCAACCGATATCGATTTTCATCCTCGAAAAAAAATATCGGCGGCGAAAAACACGGTGGCGTGTGAACGGAAAAGGAAGACGGGAAAGACCCGTCGGAAAGGAACCATCATGGTTGACATCGGCCACAAGTCCGATCTGCTGCGCATGGATCATGACGGGCTCATGGAATTGGTTGACGGCATGTTCGACTGGCATTCCCCATAGGAACTACAGGCGGCCTACCCGAACATCGGATACGGTACCGCGTCCGCCCTCGCGAAGATCGAAACGAATCCCGCACTATCCGAAGAATTCGACCGTTCGGTCGCGCCATCCGCGAGCGACACAGTCGCATTCATGAGATCGGTGCCGCTGCCGACATAAGCAAAGAAAGAAGCCAAGAGTTAGAGCGCTATCCAACTCCAATTGCTTGAGGGTTACTCAAATCTTGACTTCGACATTATTGTACGCCGCCCAAAATGTCTTACCAACCAGTCATTCGCCAGCTCCCATGGGTCCGAAACGGAAGCAAGTGAAGCGTGCGTATCAAACAATCCCACCTCGACCAAGAGCAAAAAGGAATGAATATGAAAAACCGACTTTGGAACAGATGAAGGCATGGCGCGACAAAGCAACCGAACGGCTATCGGTTCTCGCCCGAAACAACGCCATCGAAGAGCCGATCGAGAGCGGCGAGGAATGCTACCAGCTCGGAGATGACTGCTGCAAGCCCGACGGATACGGGCAATTTTGTTGGGTGACCGAAGACCAGTTCGACTCGGTGCTTCCGCCGGGAATCGAACACGACCGGTACGTCGCCATGACGAACACCTTCGACTTCGATGGCGAGGCCAAGGAATGGGCCGATAACTGGAACGATCCGGAATATTGGGATGATGCCGCAGACGAGGCATTGGGGGACGGTCAGGCCGACGGAGCCTACTGGACAACACGCGACGAGGATCCGGCCGACGCCAACAGCGCCCGCGCCTCGCCGCGTCGCAGATCGCCCTCGAACCTGGACGGCGACCATCTCATCGAACGCACGCCGGAGAACATCGGACCTATTGCATGACATCGTCGACACCGTCCACGACACGGATCCGGAAACGCAACCTCGGATACTCACCGCGCCTG